>Ga0105351_1001157_pt1 | contig 12184 bp, 10 predicted proteins | sample EN4Hudsemesocosm_FD_83662 | JGI IMG/M metagenome (GOLD analysis project Ga0105351, IMG submission 83662) | Methane-oxidizing microbial communities from mesocosms in the Hudson Canyon - EN4B Hudson Canyon | ecosystem: Environmental > Aquatic > Marine > Cold seeps | place: Hudson Canyon... | reverse complement strand
TAGATTGTTATGTGACGTGGTGCTACAGCTGGGTTGTTAAGATAATGCGCCCGTAGCTCATTTGGATAGAGCATCGGCCTTCTAAGCCGAGGGTAACAGGTTCGAATCCTGTCGGGCGTACCATTTTTTCACCTTCACATGTTTAGCATGCCCTGACTTGGACAAAACTGTCTTGTTTTATCCTGCTGGCTCTTCATTTGAAATATCTATTAATACTCCCTCATTTATTGCTTATCTATTGATGTTTTTGCTTCTCAATGTGATTTGAAAGTAGATTTCATAGAGTTGAAGTTAATTCCTTTTACTTAGTGTAAAATCTACGACACGATATTTAGAATGTTACGGATGAATTTATGTGTGGAATTGTAGGCGGTATTGCTGAGCGAAATTTAATACCCGTAATATTAGAAGGTTTGAGACGACTCGAATATCGAGGTTATGACTCGTCTGGCATTGCGGTATTAAATAATTCCAAACACATAGAAAGGGTCCGCTCACTAGGTAAAATTAAATTTTTACAAGAGAAAATTGAGCAGCAAGAAGATATTATTTTAGGTACGCTGGCGATTGCTCATACTCGCTGGGCAACACATGGTGCTCCGTCAGAAAATAATGCACACCCACATTTAAGTAACAATAGTGTGGCCGTGGTTCATAACGGCATTATTGAAAATTATCAAATCCTAAAAGCACAGCTTCAACAGCAAGGTTATCACTTCGAATCGGAAACCGATACTGAAGTCATTGCTCATGCGATTCATGCCCAATTCGCACTAAATAATGACTTTTTTACTGCGGTACAAAATGCTCTAGCAGAATTTGAAGGTGCTTATGCACTTGGTGTGGTCAGTCAGGATAACCCAGATACGCTGATTGCAGCCCGTAAAGGTAGCCCTCTTGTCATCGGTATAGGTATTGGCGAGAATTTTATTGCTTCGGATGTCTCGGCATTATTACCTGTTACACAGCAGTTTATCTTCTTAGAAGAAGGCGATATTGCCAAAGTCAGTCGAGAACAGGTGCAGATTTTTGATGTTGATGGGCAGCGTGTTGAGCGGCCAATCAAACTATCTAATTTGTCGGATACGGCTGTCGAACTTGGTGAGCATAAACACTATATGCATAAGGAGATCTTCGAGCAAGCGCGAGCTGTTGCAGATACTCTTGAAGGGCGTATTAGTCAGCAGAGTGTGCTCGAATCAAGCTTTGGTCATAATGCCGAAGCGGTTTTTGCTGCGATTGAACAAGTACAAATTGTGGCTTGTGGTACAAGTTATCACGCTGGTTTAGTAGCCAAATATTGGTTTGAAGATATTATTGGCATGCCTTGTCAGGTTGAGGTGGCAAGTGAGTATCGATACCGTAATCCTGTGATTCAAAATAATACTTTATTTGTAACCATCAGCCAGTCGGGTGAAACAGCGGACTCCTTAGCTGCATTACAGAAAATTAATCTGGCACGAAGTCAGTCACAGGACTCGATTCCAACACTGACAATTTGCAATGTTGCAGAATCAAGCCTCACTCGTGAATCGGACTTATGCTGTTTAACTCATGCCGGGCCAGAGATCGGTGTCGCATCAACAAAGGCATTTACCACGCAATTAGTGGTACTGGCCTTATTGATCACTAGTATTGGTAAAGTTCAGCAACGAATTATCCCCGAACAGGAAAAACGCATAATACAAGGCTTGCAACAATTACCGAGTTTGATCAATAGTGCCCTACAGCATGAAGATACCATCAAAGATATAGCGACGTTATTTGCAGACAAACAACATGCATTATTTCTTGGCCGCGGTACGATGTATCCCATCGCCTTAGAAGGGGCGTTAAAACTGAAGGAAATCAGCTATATTCATGCCGAAGCTTATCCTGCGGGCGAATTGAAACATGGGCCATTAGCGTTAATTGATGATCAAATGCCAGTGATTGCTATTGCTCCCTTAGATGATTTACTGGATAAATTAAAATCTAATATACAAGAAGTGAATGCCCGAGGCGGTCAAATGATTGTATTTGAAGATGAACAGTCCGACGTGAGTTCAGAGCATGGGTTTACGGTTGTTAAAGTGACTCAAAATGTAGGTCGAATTACTGCGCCTATTACGTTTAATATTGCCCTACAGCTACTCAGTTATCATGTTGCTTTAATCAAAGGTACTGATGTTGATCAGCCAAGAAACTTAGCTAAATCGGTTACTGTAGAATAATATTGACTAAGACTGTTATAGTTTGTTTAAACAACAAGTCAAATAACGCCTTTACAAAATAGACCCTCATCAACTATGCTCTAATTCAGTCTTATGATAAGACTGTTTAACTAACAAGGAGTATGGATATGATGTTGAAAAGATGGACTTTATCGTTATTATTAGCCTTTTTTCTATCAACAGGGTTTGTGTATGCTGCAGATCTAATTGATATTAATACGGCAACAACAACAGAGTTACAAACGGTCAAAGGAATTGGACAATCGACCGCAGATGCAATTATTAAGTATCGTAAGGAAAATGGACTTTTTTTAAGTGTAGAAGATTTAGTAAAGGTGAAAGGGATTGGCGACAAAAAATTGTCTAAACTATCAGCATCATTGGTAGTTGCAAAACCTGAATAAATACCTTTAGCATTTAATTCATAGCGTAGCTGGCATAGCCGGTTACGCTATTTTTGTTTTATTGGGGATGATTGTTGTTAATGAAAAGGTTGTTTGACTTACTGTTGTTTGTGATTTCGTTATTACTACTGGCACTGCCACTGATTATTGTTGCGATTCTGGTAAAGTTTACGTCCACAGGCCCGGTGCTTTATTGGTCTGATCGTGTTGGTAAAGACAATAAAATTTTTAGAATGCCAAAATTTCGTAGCATGGATGTGGATACCCCAGAAGTAGCTACTCATCTGTTAGAAAACCCCCATGACGCACTAACATCAATGGGTGGCTTTTTACGTAAATCGAGCTTAGATGAACTACCACAGTTATGGAATATTCTAATGGGTGAAATGAGTTTTGTCGGTCCACGGCCGGTATTATTTAACCACAGCGAGTTAATTGAGTTACGCACTCAAAAAAATGTTCACACCTTGTTGCCAGGCTTAACTGGTTGGGCACAAATCAATGGCCGTGATGAGATTAGTGAAGAAAAAAAATCCGAATTAGATGAAGAGTATTTGCAGCAGCAATCCCTCATTTTTGATATTAAAATTATCTGGCTCACCTTTTGGAAAGTCATATTACGCCATGATGTGTCGCATTAATTAGCTAGCGATTACAATTTAAATTTACTGTGGACCTTGAAATTTATTTTAAAGCCCACATATAACATCGTTACTTAAAACAGAGTTGTTACAGTTCGTGTATAATTGCTCGTTTGTTCGAAAAAGCTACCCTAAGGTTAATAAGTTAAGATGAAAACAACGGAACGATCTGATTTACAAGAAGCTATATCCTTATGTAAGGGCTCCTTTATCGCTGCAGGTTTCTTCAGTTTATTTATTAACTTTCTTATGCTGGTTCCAGCACTGTACATGTTACAGCTGTACGATCGAGTTATTACCAGTGGTAGTGAATCAACCTTATTAATGTTAACGATGATTATGGTGGTTTTATTCATCACTATGGGCTCACTAGAATGGGTTCGTTCACAACTTTTAGTACGTGTCAGTGCTCGCTTAGAAACACTACTGAATGATAGATTATTTGGTGCAACGTTCAAACAAGCCTTATTTAATGGCTCAGCAGGTAGCTCTCAGCCTCTAGATGACTTGACTGGTTTACGTCAGTTCTTAACTGGAAACGGTCTGTTTGCCTTTTTTGATGCACCTTGGCTGCCGATTTACATTGCAGTGATGTTTATGTTTCATCAATGGTATGGCTGGATGGCAGTTGGTACCGTTATCATTTTGACAATACTTGCAATCATCAATGAAAAATCAACCAGTAAAACACTTAAAGAAGCCAATGAACTTGCCATAAAAGGCCGTGGCTTGGTCAATAAGAACTTAAGAAATGCAGAAGTTGTTGACTCAATGGGCATGTTAGATGGCATTCGTGAACGCTGGAAAGTAGGCACAACAAAAGTGCTTTATTTACAAGCCAAAGCAAGTTCAAAAGCAGGCGCGATTACTTCAACATCAAAAACAATCAGAATGATGGCTCAATCTTTAGTATTAGGATTGGGTGGTTATTTAGTGCTGCAACAAGAAATTTCACCGGGTCTGATGATCGCGGGTTCAATTTTACTTGGACGTGCACTTGCACCGATTGATTTAATGATTGGTTCATGGAAAGGCTTTGTTGCCGCTCGTGGCCAATATCATCGCTTGAATGAAGTCTTATTAAAGATCCCTAAAGATAAAGAAAAAATGGCCTTGCCAGCGCCTGTAGGTCAAATTAACGTCGATAATGTCGTTATTGCACCACCAGGAAGCAGAACGCCAGTTGTTCGTGGTGTCAGCATTGATCTTGCACCTGGTGAATCATTGGGTGTTATTGGTCCAAGTGCCGCAGGTAAGTCAACCTTAGCGCGTGCATTACTCGGTATCTGGCCAGCAATGAGCGGAAAAGTACGTCTAGATGGCGTTGATATCTTTGATTGGGACCGAGCTGAAATAGGGCCTTATATCGGCTATTTACCACAAGATATCGAATTATTCGAAGGGACTATCGGCGAAAATATTTCACGTTTTGGTGAGATGGATCCAGATAAAGTGGTTGCCGCTGCCAAAATGGCCGATGTGCATGAAATGATTCTTGGTTTACCTGAAGGTTATGACACTATTATCGGTGCAATCGGTGGTGTGTTATCAGGTGGTCAGAGACAACGAATCGGCCTTGCTCGAGCAATCTATGGAGAACCCAAATTCGTTCTTCTGGATGAACCTAATTCGAACTTAGATGACCAAGGTGAACTTGCCTTGGCAAGAGCTATCACGGCATTAAAACAGAATAAAGTGACGGTGATTATCATTACCCATCGACCGGGCATTTTGGGCATATTAGATAAATTATTAATCTTAAAAGATGGCTCAACAGTTACCTTTGGTCCTCGAGATGAAGTGATGCAACAGCTACAGCAACAAGCGCAAGCAAATGCGGCAAAAAATCCGCAGAATGTAGCTAAAAAACCACAAACAGTCGCACCTGTCACTGTTACTCCTGTTATTTAAGATTTAAAGAAGAACTAAAACAATGTCTCAGATACAAGCAGAACAAGAAGAGAAGATTGAAGTAAAAACAAAAGACGGGTCTATTCGTTTAATAGGCTTTGTTATTTTGTTTCTTACCTTTGGTGTCTTTGGTACATGGTCCTATTTCGCGCCGATTGATAGTGCCGCTTTAGCACCTGGTTACGTTACCGTAAAAAACAATAGTAAAACCTTACAGCACCTTGAAGGTGGCATAATCAAGTCACTATTCGTCTCGGAAGGCAGCAAAGTAAAAGCCAATGATGTATTAATTAAATTAGACGATACACAAATACGCTCTCAAAAAGAAATCGTTTTTGGTCAATATCTAAGTTCAAAAATATTAGAATCTCGTTTAGTAGCTGAGCAAAAGAAAGCTGCAAAAGTGAGCTATCCTGATGAGCTATTAAGCAATGCTGATATTCGTGTAAAAGATGCAGTTAGAACACAAGATGATATTTTCACTGCAAGAAAGCAAACAACACAGGGTGAACGGTCAGTTTTATTACAGCGTATCGAGCAACTTCATAGTAAAAAGTTGGGTTTAGCTGCACAGAAACAAAGCAATGAACAATTAGGTGACTCTTATTCTGAAGAAATTGATGAATTAAAAGGTTTACTGTCAGAAGGTTTTGCTGATAAACAACACTTACGCGAACGCCAACGTCAATATACCAATGTGCAAGGTACCATTGCTGAGTTGGCCGCTGAATTAGCGACGATTGACATCCAAATCGGCGAAACAAAGTTACAAATTATTCAGCTAGGTAAAGAGCAAGATGAAGAAGTCGCTAACTTGCTTGGCCAAGTGCAAGTAGAGTTATTTGATTTAGCAGAAAAATTGACAGCGATTGAAGACCGATTACAAAGAACCTCGGTACGTGCTCCTGTGACTGGGACTGTTATTAGTCTTGCAGTGCATACAGAAGGCGGGGTTGTGGCACCCGGCTCACCTATCTTAGATATCGTACCTGAAGGTGAAGAATTGACGATAACTGCACAAGTATCTCCGATTGATATTGATCGTGTTTACGCTGGCCTAGAAGCTGAAATACGCTTTAGTGTGTTTAATCAAGCGACCACGCCAAAATTATGGGGTCATGTGACTACCTTATCAGCAGATAGATTAATCAATGAACAAACGGGCATGCCATACTATCAAGCACAATTAGAATTATTACCAGAAAGCATTCAAGCTATGGAAGGGCTTGAGTTACTGCCAGGTATGCCGGCAGAGGTATTAATTTCAACGGGTGAAAGAACATTATTACAGTATTTGGCTAAACCAGTTACTGATGCTTTTGTTCGTTCGTTCTTAGAGGATTAGAGTCATGTTGAAAGTGCTGAAATTTAATCTAGTAGCCATAATGGCGATGATGTCGTCATCCGTGCTGGCACAAAATTTAGAAGATATTTATCAGCAAGTTTTGCAATCGGATCCTAGATTGTTAATTGATACCTTAGGTGTTGAAATAGGTGTTGCCAGAGAGCAACAAGCATTTGGTACTTTATTGCCACAAGTATCACTGAATAGTAATTGGACAGAAAACAAACGTAAAGCCGATGGTTTTAATAGAGATTCCTATGCCGGTGAACGTTATACACTTTCTGTCCGTCAGCCTATCATCGATATGGCTAAATACTATGGCTGGCAACGATCAACTGATATTGCCAGTCAGTTTAGCCATCAGCAACAAGATACTCAATCGATAGTTAGATTGGATACCATTGAACGTTACTTTTCTTTATTAAGTGCGAACGATGAACTTGAACTGACTCGTGAAGAAAAAGGTGCGACAGCAAAGAAAGCAGAACAAACCAAAGCCTTATATGACAAGCAGCTAGTTAAAATCACTGATTTCTATGAAATCAATGCACGTTTAGACTTATTAGCATCTGAAGAAATTGATGCCATGCAAGCGGTAGATTTGGCAAAAGAAGGGCTGAGCGAGTTAACGAATAGCCCTGTCGATCATGTTGCAGCATTAATTGAAACGGTTGAATTCATTCAACGTGTTGACGATATTGATGAGTGGATCAGAGGGTCAACAACAAGTGGTTCATTATTAGCCTTACAAAAAGCGATTGATGCGGCACAAAAAAATATTGAGCAGCAACGATCAGGTCATTTGCCTGTTTTAGAGTTGTCATTGAGTAAACAAAAAAGTGATATCGGTTTTGAAAACTCTTCGTCAACATCAACCGTGACTGAAGTAGCAACCTTAAATTTAACGGTACCTATTTATAGTGGTGGCCAGACAACAGGCCGCGTCTATGAAGCCACACAACAATTGGCATTAGCTCAAGCTCAGTTTGATCAAGAGCAAAGAAAAATCACCAAAGAACTGAGAGATATGTATTTAGGTGTGAATGCGATGGTGCGCCGAACTGAAGCGGCTGTCAAAGCAATCGACTCGGCTAAAAAATCGTATCAAGCAATGAATAAAAGTTTCGAATTAGGTATTGCCACAGTGTCAGACGTATTAGATGCACAGCAGGCTTATTCGCAATCTAAACGCAATTACCTACAAGCCAAATACGACTACATCATCAGTAAATCTCGTCTATACCATTTATCAGGTAAATTAGATGAAGATGCATTTTATAAAATTAGTCGTTGGTTGATGTAAGACTTGGCAATGAATATCCTCCATGTATATAAAACATGCTTACCTTATACACAAGGTGGGATCGAAGAGGTTATCCATCAAATTTGCCGCTCTACGACTAAATTAGGCATCACCAACAGAATTGTTTGTCTCAGCAGTCAATGCAAGAAAAAAGAAATAATAGAAACGCCTGAAGCGACTATTTATTGCTACCCAATGAGCTTTGAAGTCGCTTCTTGTGGATTTTCTTGGCAACTATGGGCAGAGTTCAAGACACACTCAGCCTGGGCAGATGTTATTCACTATCAATTCCCATGGCCATTTGCCGATATCCTTGCCCTGACACGTCAGCAAAAGGATACACCCTATATTGTTAGTTATCAGTCTGATATTGTGCGTCAGCAAGGTTTAAATAAACTATATCACCCTCTGATGGTTAAGTTTCTTGAACAAGCCGCGGCTGTGGTGGCAACATCTCCAAAGTATATCGACACGAGTCTAGTCTTAAATTCCTTAACTAATCCGGCGAAGTTAATACCTAATGGTATTGATAGTGAAGCCCCCAATAGTGTCGCTTTTCAACAAGAAAAACAAGAATACCAACAGCTTTATGGCACAGACTTTTTCTTGTTTATAGGCGTTTTTCGTTATTATAAAGGTTTGCAATACTTGCTTGAGGCTGCAAAATTAACAGGTCACCCTATTGTTATTGTTGGTGATGGTCCTGAAGCGGGCGAGTTACATCGTTATGTTCAAGATAATGACTTAAAAAATGTCCATTTTCTTGGTCATGTAAATGATGAACAAAAATATGCACTGATTAGCCTAACAAAAGCGTTAATATTACCCTCTTCAGAACGATCTGAAGCCTATGGGATGGTACTTTTAGAGGCGGCTCGACAAGGTACGGCATTGATCTCAACCGAGTTGGGTTCAGGCACTAGTTATATTAATTCACATAATGAAACCGGCTTAGTTGTTGAGGCAAAAAATCCACAACAACTTGCCAATGCAATGCACTATTTTGCCGATAACCCTGATCTAGTCACAACAATGGGCAAAGCATCCAGACAACGTTTTGATAGTCATTTTACGGCTGATATCATGGGGCAACAGTATGCTGATTTATATCAATCGTTATTACCATAGCTAAGTTTAGGGTCGCAAAATGACAGTTGGTCTAGGAACGACAGTACTTGCTAAAGGTGAAATAACAGGCCATTTAGACGGCATTGCTGTTTATACTAAACATCTATTAAATGCACTACCTCTCGCGGGTACAGAAATAAGCAATTTTGCATTTTTAACAGCTAAACAAAGTGTTCAATATCAACGCAAGCATACCGCGCTGGGCAAGTTTTCCTACCAAGGTCTACTCAGTGCCACCACTGGCTTGCCACTGCTGACACAGCAGCGTGTTGAACAGAAAGTATCGCTGTTTCATGCAACAGATCATCAGATCCCTAGACTTAAAAATATTCCCGTTGTTGCCACTATTATGGATCCCATACCATTGATACACCCAGAGTGGGTCGGTGGTGGTAATCGACAATTAAAAAATTGGTTTTTCAAAAAATCGGCACATTGGGCTGACCATATTATTACCATTTCGGACTACTCAGCCGACGCAATCGAAGAACATTTTAATATCCCCAAGTCACGTATTTCAGTAGTGCCATTAGGTGTGGATGAACAGTGTTTTACACGTAGTTCTGAACAACAAAAACAGACGATATTAGCTAAATATAATTTACCAGAAAATTACTTTATTTTCATCGGCACACTGCAGCCGAGAAAAAACGTCGAACGACTGTTAGCCGCATTTTTGCAACTACCACTTGCCGTGCAACAAACACATCCATTAGTGATTGTCGGCCGTCATGGCTGGAATTGTGAAACCTTGATTGAGCAATTAACCGCATTAAAAGACAGTAAACGAGTCTATTGGCTGGACTATGTACCATTCGAAGACAAATACCCTCTATTACAATCTAGTGTGGCGATGGTATTTCCTTCCTTATTTGAAGGTTTTGGTTTACCCGTCTTAGAAGCCTTTGCCTCTGAAATACCCGTTATTACCTCCAATGTTACATCCTTACCTGAAGTGGCTGGCGATGCAGCATTATTAGTTGACCCTTATTCGCTAGATGAAATGACAGGCGCCATGTTAAACATTGCTAATGACAGCTCATTACAAAGTGAACTAGTGCACAAAGGCTTGCAACGTGTAGCGACATTCTCCTGGCAACAAACGGCTAAACAAACAGCATTGATCTACGATTCAATGAGCTAAATCCCAGTTTGAAATTCTAATTTAGACTAGGCTGAACGTATCAATAAATAGCTGCTTTTGCTATCATACGCAGTCAATAAACGACATCCAAAAGTACACTACACTTTGATATGGACGCTTACTTTATTTTGATTTAGGATTAAACAGTGAAAACAGCAATTATTACCGGTGTAACAGGCCAAGATGGTGCATATTTAACCGAGTTATTATTAGACAAAGGTTATAAGGTTATTGGTACCTATCGCCGTACTAGTTCGGTTAATTTTTGGCGCTTAGAATCATTAGGTATTGCTGAACACGAGAATCTAGAACTCGTTGAACATGATTTAACTGACTTGGGTAATAGTATTCGCCTATTTCAACAATATAAACCGGTGGAGGTATACAATCTTGCCGCGCAAAGTTTTGTTGGAGTGTCATTTGAGCAACCACAAACAACGGCAGAAATCACTGGTATCGGTGCATTAAATTTATTAGAAGCGATAAGAATTGTCGATACCAATATTCGTTTCTATCAAGCGAGTACTTCAGAACTTTACGGCAAGGTGCAAGCGATTCCTCAAACTGAAGAAACGCCTTTTTATCCACGAAGCCCGTATGCTGTTGCCAAATTATTTGCCCATTGGTCGGTAGTGAATTATCGCGAGTCTTATGGCATCTTTGCCAGTAGTGGTATTTTATTTAATCACGAGTCACCACTACGCGGTAGAGAGTTTGTGACCCGCAAAATTACCGATAAAGTTGCACGCATTGCCTTAGGTGATACAACACCGCTAGAGCTGGGTAATATTGATGCTAAACGCGATTGGGGCTTTGCTAAAGAATATGTTGAAGGCATGTACCTGATGTTACAACATGATGTTGCCGATACCTTTGTTCTCTCAACCAATCAAACCTACACCGTGCGTAAATTTGTTGAGCTGGCGTTTGCAGCCGTTGATATGCCGATTGAATGGAAAGGGTCAGAAGAACAAGAAAAAGGCTACCACGCTGAAACAGGGCAGTTATTAGTGCAAATTAATCCTAAGTTCTATCGCCCAGCTGAAGTAGAGCTATTAATCGGCGATCATAGTAAAGCAACAAATGCCTTAGGCTGGTCACCAAAAACAGATCTAGAAACATTATGCAAAATGATGGTTGAGAGCGATCTTGACAAGGTGAAAACAGGACAGGCTTTTTAGAGTGGATCAAGCCGATAAGGTTTGGCTGCTTGGCGCGGACAGTTTTACTGGCCATTATTTACTGCAAGCACTACAAAATGCTAATTACGAGGTAGATACAACAGCGGTTGATATCACCGACGCGCAGCAGGTTGAGCAGGCGATGTTGGCCATCCAACCTAGTTATATTATCAATCTTGCCGCGATTAGTTTTGTCCCTGATGGTGATAGTGCCAACATTTATGCGGTAAATACCATTGGTGTGCAGCACATTCTTGATTCCAGCTTGCAGCTTGCAGTCAAGCCAAAGAAAATCATCTTAGTCAGTAGCTCAACAATTTATGGCCAACAGCAACAACAAGAAATAGCAGAAGACTGCATAGCAAGTCCTATCAATCATTATGGTTGTAGTAAATGGGCGATGGAACAAATTGCCAACACCTATGCTGACCAACTTAATATTGTCATTACACGGCCATTTAATTACACCGGTCAACAGCAAGATATTAAATTCCTCGTACCCAAAATCGTGGCACATTTTCAGCAGCGCGCTGACAAAATACAATTAGGCAATATTGATATTTGGCGAGATTTTTCTGATGTTCGTTGGATTGCCAGTGCCTATGTACAATTACTGCAAAGCAATAAAAAAATTCACTCTCCAGTAAACCTATGTTCGGGACAGTTAACCAGTATTCGAGAAATAATAGAAAGTTTACAACAGTTGACGGGGCACAGCATTGAAGTAGAAGTGAATCCTGACTTTGTCCGCCAAGCGGATATCAAGCGGCAAAAAGGCGCGAATACTTTTTTGTATCAACTATTACCTTCACTTGATGTTCCTAACAGTTTTGAACAAACACTAGAGTGGATGTTAGAGAGTCCAGTAAAGAACCATGTTTAATCGCATTATCAACAATAGTCGCATTGCTGCG
>Ga0105351_1001149_pt1 | contig 12225 bp, 8 predicted proteins | sample EN4Hudsemesocosm_FD_83662 | JGI IMG/M metagenome (GOLD analysis project Ga0105351, IMG submission 83662) | Methane-oxidizing microbial communities from mesocosms in the Hudson Canyon - EN4B Hudson Canyon | ecosystem: Environmental > Aquatic > Marine > Cold seeps | place: Hudson Canyon | collected... | reverse complement strand
AAATGTTACGATTAGAAATGGTTAGTTAACATGTGATTTTTTGCCCTATTTTCTGTTGACAGATCACCTTGTAGTGTCTTCAGCTCTTATACACTACGAATGGGAAGATAAAAAGTTGCATCAATCTCATTGTCTTCTAAAAAATGATTTTTGTGCATGATAAGAAAAGAGGGATCTGTTGTCGTCTCAAATCCACTTTTAGGGAGCCATTTATGGTATGCCCATTTAATAAACCATGCAGCTTCCCTATCTCCACCATAAAGATCAAAAGTGGCATATAATCCACCTTCTAATGTATTTGATGGCATATTAGTATCTAAAACTTCATTTACAGGGCTAATGGCTGCAATATAAAAGCACTTGGCATGTGGTGTAATTGCGGGATTATCATGATAGATTCCTATTTGTTCGTATGTATCTAGATTATTAGTATATACCCATGCTTGAAGCTGTTGCCATTTTTGTTTAGCTTCTTCTACTATGTATCCTTTTTGTCTTATATAGTAAATTGGCCTGTCTTGCGTTTTAACTATCCTTACTTTTGAAGTATCAAAGTTAGGCAAAGAATCTTTTAATAAAGAGTTCTTAAATATTGTATTTGAGTATAACTCATGCCCTCCATTTCTCCACCCTTTAGGTGTTTGTTCAAAACGCTCTTTAAAAGCTTTGATAAAAGATGATTGTGAACTGTACCCACACATATTCGCAATTTGTGTGATAGTCGAGTATTTGTTGGTTAGAAGGAGATTTGAAGCTTTTTGAAGTCGTATTGATTTTATAGATTCATAGATATTAATACCAAGCTGTTCTTTAAAAACGTGATGAAGATGTTTTTTACTGACTTCAAAGTTTGAAGCAAGTTCATCAAGATTTATAGAAGTATCAATATGATTGTAAATATATGACATTGTTTTATTGGCAATATTTATATGTAAATCACGAGTAATTTTTCTTTGCATGCCTAATAATATCATAAATAAACTATTATTTGGTTATTTATGAACAGTTTTACCTTCATAAAAAGACAATAAAGTTCAGAGTTTTGATAAAGAAATAAGAAAATCAAACAGATATAATACTCGAAATTTATATAAAAAATGCTTGCATGGCCCTAATATTGGCATTTTAAGTTTATATTATTAAGGAAAAGTTTATGTCTGATACTATTTTAACAGTTCAAAACATCAGTAGTACTTCAAAACAGTATACGATTGGTTTGATTGCGGCACTAATTACTGTACTTATTTGGTCAAGTTACGCTTTATCTCTTAGAGTTGGTGCACTAACGCCACTAACACTAGTGGAGTTAACATTCTTTCGTTATGCCATACCTGGGTTATTATTATTGCCAATATTTATTAAAAGCTTAAGTGATTATGCAAAAGTACCACCTGTTTATTTATTTGGAATTGTTATTGGAAGTGGATTGCCTTTTTTCCTTTTATCTGGATACGGTATGCAATTAACACAAGTAGCATATGGTAGTACCTTGATACCTGGAACTATTCCATTATTTGTGACCTTAATAGCTGTTATAGTTTACAAACAACCTCTTCCTGGTTTTCGAAAGTTTGGATTGTTTGGAATTTGCTGTGGTATTGCTGTAATGATAATGCAAGCAGGAAGTAATTGGGATACAAACTTATTAGTAGGGCAAGGTGTATTTCTTTTAAGTGCACTTTTGTGGTCTTTTTTTACTATTAGTATAAGACAGTCTGGGTTATCCCCTTTAAAAGTTGCTGCACTGGCTGCTTTACCTAATGGTGTACTTATTGCACTGTGGATTGTAATAACAGGTCCTGAACTTGGATATACAGCATTATCAGTATCCGAAGTAATAGGGCAAATGTTGGTTCAAGGGGTAATTGTGGGAATCTTTTCAGGATTGTGTTTTAGTGCTGCAATTGTGAGGCTTGGAGCTGAGAAGACTGCAGCAATAGGTGCTGCAACACCAGTAGTAGCTACTTTGATTGCTATGATGATGTTAGGTGAAGATATAAATAGTGTTTTAACAATAGGTATGGGATTAGTAATTATTGGAGTAATCCTATCTAGTGGAATACTTAATGGTGAGAGGGTATCATAATGTTAGAATTATTAAATGCGCCACAAGGGGATCCTATTTTATCAGTAATGACAGCATATCAAGAAGATATACGTCCTGATAAAATTGATCTTGGAATTGGAATCTATAAAGATGAAAATGGACAGACACCTATTATGCACTCTGTTCGAAATGCTGCTGTGACACTTGCTGTGAGCGAAGAGAGTAAAAGTTACGTAGGGCTTGTAGGGGATGAACAACTTAATACCGCAATGCAAGATTTGGTATTAAAGGGAACAAAAGCGATTTTAAGAGCAAGTACACTTCAAACTCCTGGTGCAAGTGGAGCGCTTAGAATGCTTGCAGATTTAATTAAAATGGCAAGACCCAACGCACGAGTTTGGCTTAGTAATCCAAGTTATATCAATCACCGTCCTATTATGGAAAAAGCAGGTTTACAGGTATTTGAATATCCTTATTTAGATGTAACAACAAAACAAGTAGATGAAGAAGCAATGCTACGTGTTGTAGAAACATTAGGATGTGAAGATGTACTTTTAATCCATGGGTGTTGTCACAATCCAAGTGGTGCAGATTTATCATTTGAAGCATGGGAGAAAATAGCGCAGTTAGCGCAAAAGAATGGTTTTCTTCCCTTTATTGATATTGCATATCAAGGGCTAGGAGATGATATGGATAAAGATGCAAAAGGGCTTCGTATGTTAGTGGATAAAGTAGATGAAGCTTTAATCTCAACGTCTTGTTCGAAAAATTTTGGTTTGTACCGTGAGCGAACGGGTGCTGTTATTGTTATTGGAAAAATACTTCAAAAAGCAAAAGATACGCGAATAATCATGGGAGAGTTAGCTCGTGGCTCATATTCAATGCCACCTTCTCATGGTGCAGCTATTGTTGCAAAGATATTAAATGACACAATATTGAAAAAACAGTGGCAGCAAGAGTTAGAAGAGATGAGAAATAGGGTTCTTGGTTTACGGAAAGGATTAGTAAATGCATTTCGTAAACAAACTGATTCGAATAGATTCGATTATATTGGCTTACATAAAGGAATGTTTTCTATGACTGGACTTAATGAAGAGCAAATTCAATCACTTCAAAAAGATCATTCAATTTATCTAATACGAGGTGGACGAATCAATATTGCAGGATTGCAAGAACATCAAATTGACAAAGTGGTCTCTGCTTTTATTGCAGTTGGTGCATAATTCCTCTTAAAGAAGATGGTGGGATTAGTTGATTTTTCCACCCATTCATTGCTGTACTGTTGAAAGAGTTTCTAACAATAAAAAGTTATATTTTAAGTTTTATATCAAACACAGCACCATACTCATTATTGGATACGATTAACTCACCTTTCATATTATCAACGATAATCATTTTTGACATATACAATCCAATACCGGTTCCTTTTCCTTGCTCTTTAGTAGTAAAGTAAGGTTCAAATATTCTATTTAAAATATCACTAGGAATCCCTCCTGCATTGTCTTGAATGCTTATTATCCCTGTATCATTTTCAATTTTTGTAGTTACTTTTATTATTGGATTTGCAGTATTTTTTTCAACCAATATGTCCCTAGCATTATTTACTATATTTAAAATAACTTGTTGAAGTTCACTTTGCAATCCATTCAAAATAAAATCTTCCCCAGAAATATTAAGACTTATGCTTTTTTCATTTAATTGAGGTCTGAGAATATTTAGTGGTTTTTCTATACAAGTATGAATACTAAACTCTCTTTTTACTTTGTCACTTACAAAAAAATCTCTAAAGTCATCAATTGTTTTTGACATAAAATTTATAAATTCCATATTTTCTTTTGTATAATTATCAATAAACTCTTCATTGATCAGGCCATCTTCATAATCATCTTTTAAAAACTGGATGTTCCCAGAAATAGCGTTAAGAGGTTGTCTCCATTGATGAGCAATATTCCCCATCATTTCCCCCATGGCCGCTAATTTTGATTGATGTGCAAGAAGTTCATCTTTTTTTCTATTTTCATTTACGGCATTGGTTACTTTTGTTTCTAGACCATCATTCAAAACTTGTAACTCTTTAGTTTTAACATCTACATCCTCTTCAAGTTTTTCTGCAAACTCTTCTATTTCTTGTTTTGATTCATATAAAGAATCAAGCATATATTGAAATGCATTTGATAACTCTTCTATTTCATCTCCTGATTTGATTTTTACATCAACATATTTATCATTTTTAGATTTTGAAATAGTATTTGCCATGGTTGCTAGTTTGATAATTGGCAATGTTAAGTATCTAGTCAAAACCAAAGTCAGAATTGCTATGAGTATTGCAATAAAAATAATATATATACCTAGTGTTATAAAATAATCTTGTGACTTAGCATCAAAAAATTTACTATCTGCTTTTCGTAACACATATATAAATTTATTTTTTGATAAAGACACTTTTTTAATTGCAATAGCTGAAGATAAATCATAGTCATAATATCGATATAAATCCTGTTTTGTACTCATGAAGTTTTTAATATTAAAACTGTTTTGTAAAAATATTTTTTTCCCAAATTCAAAACCAAATGTTTTATCAATGTCTTTGTGATACAAATAATAGCCATCTTTGTTTGCAATATAATTTTCAATATTAATTTGTCTATCTAGGTTTTCAAAATTAAATAGAATATTTACATTTATATTAATAACAACCATTCCAAATATTTTTTTGTTTTTTTCATACACAGGTGTTGCAACCCTTAATGTCGGCAAGTAGGGAAATACAATGGTATTATGTTCTCTATTTAGATTGATTTCTGAAATATAAATAGATTTTTCTTTAATTTTTATTGTCTCTTTAAAGTATCCACTGTTTTGTTTCGATTGTAAGTCTTTAGATTTCACAATTGTTATATCTTCATTAATTTTGTCAACTCTTACAATTTCTTTACCTTTATTTTTTATACCAATAAACCTAATTTGAAAATATGAAGGATTTTGTTCCATCATAACGGCAAAATGATTTTCTAGTCTTTCTCTCCAAGAATCATAGTGTAAATTTTGTTCTTCGTCATATAGATATTCATTATTTGAAGCTCTTAGTATGCCTTGTACTGCACCATTATTAGAAATTTGTAAAATATTTTTTTTAGTGTTTAAAATATCTTTTTCAAATTCTAACACGGTTTTATCTACTTCAAATCCCACATTTTGCATTAAATTATCTCTGAAAATATTGTTTGTTTGTTTGTATGAGATAATAAACAAAATCACAATTCCTAAAAGGGCTAATATAAAAGTAATTAATGCTATTTTTGATGAAAGTTTCAATCTAATAGTTTTCATTTATTAATATCCCATTTAATTTTTCATTTGCTCTGTATACAACTTCATATACATCTGTCGAAGTTTTATCACTTGTTTTTAAGTGGGTTGTTATTAATTCAGTATCTATTCCAAAATTAATCGAAAACTCATCTATGCTTGCAGTTACAAGTCTTAATTTGTTATAGTTGGTATTTGGGGTAATATTCTTTTCTCTAGGCATTATTACATTTTCAGTATGTATATTCGCTCTTAAATTAACCCTTTTTAATGTGTTAAATAAGTTATAGGTTATATTAAAAACATCATTTGGATTTTTATTATAAAATTCTTTGGGGAGATATTTATTCTTAATATCAAAAAAATCGAGTATTACATCAATCTTTTTTTCAATTTTTATTGCTAATAAATATGTTTCATTAGGACTATATTGTGTTCCTGATAGTTCATCAATTGTATTTGAGATAATAGATAAGTTGTAATAAACATCTGAACTACTTTTATTGGTATATTTTTTTCTATTAATAATGTGATGGTACAGTTTTTGGTTTTCATTATAATTTTTTTGAACAATTAAAGTAATGCTAGAATCTAGTCTCTGAATCAACTCGTAAACTTCACTTTTGGTTATTTTTCGAAAAGGTTTTGTAGGAACTTTTGATTTGAAAAACCCCTCTTGTGTTCTTAATTTTAGAGTTTTTTCCAATGACTCAATAGCTTTTTGGTAAACATCTTTTTGACTCAGATTATAAATATATGGCGGTTGATTGATTTGTGTATTCAAACCTTTATAAGAAGCAATTACTTCAAGTTTATTTATAATACTTTCTGTGAGTGCAAAAACTTCATTTGGAGATTTAATTAATTTTTTTCTGTCGTATTGTGTTAGGTTTTTATTAAAATTAAAATCAGGTAACAAGTCTTTTGCATAAAGAAGATTTGAAACAACATTTGATGATGTTTTATTTTCTAGTGAATCATCTATTTCAAAATATCTCTCAATTCCTAGTCTTGTTTTGATTCTTTGCATTTCTGCAATTACAGTTTGTAATGAATCATATACGTGGCCAGATGTAGTTACACTATTTGCTTTTGATGGTATTTCAGTTGGATTAAGACATAATTTTTTTTCAATTTGAGCAAGTTTAATTAATAATTCCCTAGAGGCATTAAGTGCATGATTTGGGTGCAAATTATCTTTTACTTTTTTCTTTTTGATTTTTTTAAAATTCCCTTGTGATTGTCGCAAATAAACGGAATTTGATACTATTATTTGACTTTGTAAATATACATCTGTTGGTGTAAATCCCCTAATTCCTAAAAGAGAATCAACGGCATTAGATGTATTCCATAAAATTTCATATACATCAGAGGGTGTTTTGTTTTTGAATTTCTTCACGTTTATATTTTGATTAGTAATTAATAATACTCCTACTTCATCATTTAATATTTTCACATTTTCATACACGTCTGTTGGCGTTATTTCCCTGCTTGGATAAGTTGGTATGGATATTTGCCCTAAACCTTTAATTATTCTGTATCTATTTATTTTCGATAAAACTTCCAGTGTTTTTTGTAAAACATGTCGGGGTTTTTTATTTATCTGTTTTCCAACTTCTTGAAAGTCATTTCTGATATTTGATTCTAATCTTAAATGATTAATTCGTTCTTTAAGTAAATATTATTGTCTACTTATTTTATTTTTTAACCATTTAAAAATATTAACTTATGAACTAAATATATGAAATATTCTTAGTTACAATAAATTATAACTTTATGAAGTATCTAATCCCTACACTACTCTCAATTAATTATTAAACATCTTTTAGAACAAAAAACATATAAAAAAGATAAAAAAGTATTTTTAAAAATTTTTAAATTGCACAAAGTTCAAATTTTTTCTATTTTTTATATCTCCCATAAAACCGTGCTTTTAACAAGCTCTTTGATATAAAATAATGAAAGAGAAATAAGTTTTAATGAATTCTATTTGGAATGAACGTTTTTTTATGCTATGATTTCATTCTGGAACAAACGTTCCAATATAAAATACAACAAGGCTTAAAATGAAAAAATTTGATGAAAAAGTAGCAGTAATTACAGGTGGGAATAGTGGAATAGGATATGCAACAGCACAAAAGCTAGTAGAGGAGGGCGCGACTGTTATTATCACTGGTCGTGATGCCAAGAAAGTTGAAACCGCAGCTAAAGAGTTAGGAGTCACTGGAATTGTGTCTGATGTAAGTAATTTAAATTCGACGGATAATCTGGTAAGTCAAGTAAAAAAAGATTTTGGAAGAGTAGATGTTTTATTCGTAAACGCAGGTATTTTTGTACCTACTCCTATTGGTAGTTTAGATGAAGAAGTTTTTGATCACCAAATGGGTATTAACTTCAAGGGTGCTGTTTTTACAACAGAGAAATTTTTACCTATTTTAAATGATGGAGCTTCAATTATAAACCTTTCTTCAATAAATGCATATACGGGGATGGCAAATACAGCAGTTTATGCAGCTTCAAAAGCAGCGTTAAATTCATATACAAGAACAGCAGCAACGGAACTTGCACCTAGAAAAATTAGAATTAATGCAGTAAATCCTGGTCCCGTAGAAACACCAATATTTGCTAAAACAGGAATGTCAAATGAGCAAATACAGGGATTAGCAGCAGCTATGCAAGATAGAATTCCTCTTAAACGTTTTGGAAAAGCAAATGATATTGCAAACTTAGTTGCCTTCTTAGCTTCAGATGAAGCATCTTTTATAACAGGATCTGAAATAAATATTGATGGTGGAATGAATGTGAATCCATTGTTAACATAACAATTTTAAAAGACTAATTATATCTTAGGTATAATTAGTCTAGAATAATTACAAGTAGGACAATAAATGCCAAGAGTTAAACTTTTTAATGAAGATGAAATACTAAAAAAATCTATGGAATTATTTTGGAAAAAAGGTTACAGTGCAACTTCCGTACAAGATATGGTAACCCACTTGGGTATCAATAGAGGAAGTATATATGATACTTTTGGCGATAAAAAAAATCTCTTTGATAAATCACTGGCTTTATACTGCTGTATGAATCAAAATGGAACCCTAGCATTTCTAAAAAATGAAAAGAGTGTAAAAATTGGACTAAAAAAACTCCTTGAGTGTTTTGTCACTGATTCAATCGCCGATAGAGATAACAAAGGATGTTTTGTTGTGAATACGACAACGGAGCTTAATCCTTGTGATGAAGTAATAAATAAGGTGCTTTTAGAAAATAAAGATGCCTATGAAAAAATGTTTGAAGATTTCTTAAAAAAAGGCCAAGAAACAGGAGAAATAGCAAAAAATAAAGATGTCCAAGCCATTTCTAGTTTGATATACACACTGCTTGGTGGTATAAGAGTCATTGCCCGACTTGAAAAAAATGAGAAAAAACTTCTCAGTTCAGTAAATGCTGTTCTGAGTATTCTTGATTAAAATTTAATCTACCCCAAGTGTATCCAGTATTTAAGACGATAAATATGAGTGCTATAAAAAGGCTGGTTAAACCAGCCTTTTTTAGATTATTATTTTAACTTAAGAGCTACGAGTTCATTCACTACTTTTGGATTTGCTTTTCCTCCAGTGGTTTTCAGTACTTGTCCGACAAAAAAGCCCAAGAGTTTGGTATTTCCTGCTCTAAATTTCTCGACGTTGTCTGGATTTTTTGCAATTATTTCATCAATAATAGGCGAAATAACAGCAGGGTCACTTATTTGCACCAGTCCTTTATCTTCAACTATTTGCGCTGGGTTTTCCCCTGTTTTTGCCATTACTTCAAATACTTGCTTAGCTATTTTACTAGAAATTGTTTTGTCATCAATCATTTTTACAAGCTGTTCTATTTGTTTTGCATCAAATTTAAGATTATTATCTTGATTTTCTTTTATCTCTCTAGCTACCTCAGTCACTACTATGTTTGCCAGACTAACAGGATTAATAGTTGCACTTAGTGCATCTTTATAGAAGTTTGAAAGTCCTTCATCTCGAGCTAGAATATTAGATATTTCCTTATTTAATTTTAGGTTAGTATTGTAGTTGAAAAAAAGTGCCTCTTCCTCTTTACTCATTGCTACTTCGCTACCCACAACTTGATCTTTTTTAGGTTGTGCTTTTGATTCAGTTTTAGGTATGGGATTATTAGTTTTTGTTTTTTTAGCCCAAGAATCTTTAAGTCCAACAATTTTATTAAATACAGGAGTTTCATCACTGTAGTTAACAGGGTCAGCATAAAAGTACCCTTGTCTTTCAAACTGGAATCTCTCATCTGGTTTTTCTGTAATTACAGCAGGCTCTATAAGAGCATTTTTAATAACTTTTAACGAGTCAGGGTTTATATCTTCTAAACCTTGAGGCGCTTCATCTTTGAACAATCTGTCATAAAGTCTAACTTCAACCGTTTTAGCAGTTTTCCCATCTGCCCAGTGGATAGCACTTTTAACTTTGATACCACTCGTATCACTTCCACTTTTTGACTCGGGGTGATAGTGTGCTTTGATTTCAGTGATATTCCCATTTTCATCTTTTATAACGTCTGTACAAGTTATAATATATGCATGTCTAAGACGCACTGGCTGTTCTGGTGTAAGACGAAAGTATCCCTTTGGAGGGTTTTCCATAAAGTCATCTCTTTCAATATAAATCTCTTTTGAAAAAGGTATCGCTCTGTTACCTTCTTTGGGTACATCATGTGGATAATATGGAGCATCGATTTCTTCACTACCTTCATAATTTTCAATCGTCACTTTAAGTGGATCAAGTACACACATCACACGTGGTACTTTTTTATTTAAGTCATCTCGTATACAAAATTCAAGTTGTGAAACATCAACCTGTGAGTTGGCTTTAGCAATTCCAATTTGGTCACAGAAGTTTAAAATAGACTCTTTAGTATACCCTCTTCTTTTATATCCAGCAATCGTAGGAAGACGAGGGTCATCCCAGCCACTAACTTGTCCTCCATCTACTAGTTCTAAAAGTTTTCTTTTACTCATTACAGTGTAGTTGATACCTAAACGTGCAAACTCATGTTGAAAAGGACGAGGTAGTTCAAGACCAAGAGTATCAAGTACCCAGTTGTAAATGTCACGGTTATTTTCAAACTCCAGAGTACAAATGGAATGTGAAACTCCTTCGATATAATCAGATAAACAGTGTGCAAAATCATACATTGGGTAAATCGACCATTCGTTTTTGGCTCTAAAGTGATGCGCATGTCTGATACGATATAAAAGAGGATCTCTCATTTTCATATTCGCAGCACCCATATCAATTTTGGCACGAAGAACATGAACACCGTCTTTAAACTCACCTTTTTTCATTTTCTCAAAAAGATCTAAGTTCTCTTCAATGGTACGTTTTGCATATTTACTGCGTTTTCCAGCTTGTGTTACAGTACCTCTAAACTCACGCATATCTTCTTCATTTAGACTGTCTACATACGCCTGACCCATTTTAATAAGTTCAATGGCGTAATCGTATATCTTTGGAAAATAATCAGAAGTAAACTTAACATTATTGCCAAAGTCAAACCCAAGCCACTGTACAGCATCTTTAAGTGCGTCAACATATTTTGTGTCTTCTTTAGTTGGGTTTGTATCATCCATTCTAAGGTTACAATGACCATTATAATCACGCGCGATACCAAAATTTATACAGATAGATTTAGCGTGTCCAATGTGTGGGAAGCCATTAGGCTCTGGAGGAAATCTTGTTACAATCTTTTTATATTTACCTGCGTTTAAATCCTCTTCAACTTTGACACGTAAAAAATCTTTACTCTCTCTCATTATTATTAAACCTTTTGATTTTGAAACTCTTATTAGTGCTGTATTTTATCAAATTAGAGCTTATATCATCTTAGGTAAGAAGCTTACGCAAAAAGGCATAAACAGTGATGTGAAATATTGGTAAAATAATTCACAATATCAAAAAAGAATTTTTGAGTAAATTCCGTTTTGTTATATCAATTACATTCAATTTTAACTACAGTTTTGTAGTTTTAACATTTACAATATGTGTTTAATTTATTTTAAATAATAATTTTATAAAAAAATGGGGCAGAAGGTAACAAGTAATTGTTTTTCATACAAATAATCTATTGGGTTATTATCTTAAGTAAAACCCGTTAAATAGGCTTTCTTGTATGAAATGTGTTCTAATAGTAATATAAAAATTTATTTTTTTAATAGATTAAAATAGTTGTTTTTAATATGATAATTTTTGTGTAACTCTATAGCGTATGTTTAAAAAATAATATGATGAAACTAATAATTAAGAAAGATGAGAAAATATTAATGCTTGAAAAACTCTCGATTAAACAAAAACTGATTTTAATAATGTCAATACCTTTGATGGTTGTAATTTTACTTGCTGCTAAATTGGCTTATGATTCATATACTAGTAATGTGAATTTAAAGAGGTTAACAACTGTTGTTGTGCTTTCAACTAAAATTGGAGCTTTGGTTCATGAAACCCAAAAAGAAAGAGGAATGACAGCGGGATTTTTAGGAAGTAATGGGAAAAAGTTTGCAGATAAGTTACCAGTACAAAGAGAACTTGCAACAAAAAGAAAAAAAGAATTTGAACAGTACTTATTAGAATTTGACGCATCTGTATATAGTAAAGAATTTTCCTCAAAATTAAAAGATGCACTAAAACAATTAGAAAATCTTGATTCAACTAGGAGTAAGGTATCTTCTTTAAGTATTAAAGCAGCAAAGGCAATTGGCTATTATACAAAAACAAATACATTATTACTAAATGTGGTTAGTAGTATTACTAAGTTATCACACAACGCAAGTGTATCACAAGATATTACTTCTTATATGAACTTTT
>Ga0105351_1001124_pt1 | contig 12335 bp, 13 predicted proteins | sample EN4Hudsemesocosm_FD_83662 | JGI IMG/M metagenome (GOLD analysis project Ga0105351, IMG submission 83662) | Methane-oxidizing microbial communities from mesocosms in the Hudson Canyon - EN4B Hudson Canyon | ecosystem: Environmental > Aquatic > Marine > Cold seeps | place: Hudson Canyon... | reverse complement strand
TGAAACGGGAAAACTTGCAATTGGGGATGCTGCTTTAGGTGATAGTATTGCGGTGAATGGCGTGTGTTTAACGGCTGTTGAGTTGGGTGAAAATTATTTTTGTGCGGATGTTTCTAATGAAACACTTTCTAGAACCAGTTTAAATGCTGCTCAGGTGGGAATCGCTGTTAATCTGGAGTTGGCTTTAACTCCTTCAACCCGATTGGGGGGGCATATTGTCAGTGGGCATGTTGATGGTCTGGGAACAGTTGTCTCGATCGTTCAGGATGGGCGGTCCTTCCGATACAAATTAAAAGCCCCTGATAGTTTAGCTAAATATATAGCAGAGAAAGGTTCTATCTGTATAAATGGTGTAAGTTTAACGGTTAATGAAGTAGATGGTGCGGTCTTTAGTGTCAATATTGTGCCTCATACCTTAAAAGAAACGACTTTGGGTGATTTATTGGCAGGAAAACATGTCAATCTTGAAGTGGATTTATTGGCCAGATATATGGAAAGATTGATGAAAGGTGAAGCGGCAGCACATAGTGCAGGCACTGTCACTGAAGAATTGCTACAAAATAGTGGCTTTTTAACTAAATAAATAAAACTGAATGAATACAACTGAAGAAATCATAGAGGATTTTCGTCAAGGTAAGATGGTCGTCATTATGGATGATGAAGATCGTGAAAATGAAGGCGATTTAGTCATGGCTGCATCTTTTACGCAAGCGGCAGATATCAATTTTATGGCGAAGTATGGACGTGGCTTGATTTGTCTGACTTTAACGCGAGAGCGTTGTCAGCAATTGAGACTGCCTTTAATGGTAAATGATAACAAAACAGCTCATTCAACTAATTTTACAGTTTCTATTGAAGCGGCTGTAGGAGTGACGACGGGTATTTCGGCTGCAGATAGAGCATTAACAGTGCAGGCAGCTGTCTCCAAAGGCGCCACGCCGGATGATCTGGTTCAGCCGGGACACATCTTTCCATTAATGGCTCAGGCCGGAGGGGTGCTTAATCGAGCAGGGCATACGGAAGCTGGCTGTGATTTGGCAAGGCTAGCCGGTGTGGAGCCTTCGTCTGTTATCGTAGAAATCCTTAATGAAGATGGTACTATGGCAAGGCGACCAGACCTTGAGATTTTTGCTAAACAGCATGGTCTTAAGATAGGCACGATTGCAGATCTTATCCAATATAGAATTCAGAATGAAAATACTCTGGATCGAATCAGTGTTTGTGATTATCCGACTGACTATGGTGATTTTACGATGTACGCTTATCAGGATAGAAATGATGATAATGTACATTTAGCCTTGGTGATGGGGGATGTGGATGGTGATGAGCCCGTTTTAGTCAGAGTGCATGCCAGAAATTTACTGGATGATATGTTTTCTTCAAAACGCTCGGCGGGTACTATTAGCATCGACGAAGCGATGAAAAAGATTGCAGCTGAAGGCCGGGGGATATTGGTCGTCATCAGGCAAAGTGAAGATAATAAAGCGCTGGTTGAGCATATTCATCAATATCAGTTGCAAGATAATGGTGTGGTGTCACCTGAGGCCGTTGATAAAAAAATGGATTGGCGGACAACGGGGACAGGAGCCCGGGTATTGACTGATTTGGGCGTGCGTCAAATGAAAGTGATGGGTGTTGAAAAGAAATATTTTGGCTTATCAGGTTATAACTTAGAGGTTGTAGGGCATACCGAGTAGGGAGGCTTTTGCCGCTATAATGTCAAATGAGTTCAATGGAATATTGCTCTCATGATTTGGAATTGTAAAATTTAATATTAAAGTAGAGAAAGAAAATGTCGACAGTTAAAGTATTAGAAGGAAATTTATCAGCTCAAGGTGGTAAGTTTTGTATTGTGGCTTCCCGGTTTAACAGCTTTATTGTTGAGCAACTAGAGGGGGGTGCAATTGATGCATTGGTTCGACATGGAGCAAATAAAGATGATATTTGCTTAGTCAAAGCGCCGGGTGCTTTTGAATTGCCAATGGTTGTTCAGCGTATAGCGGCAACAAAAAAATATGATGCAATTATTGCCTTAGGTGCGGTAATTCGCGGTGGAACACCTCATTTTGAATATGTGGCTGGTGAGTGTGTTAAAGGTATTGCCTCTGTTTCTTTACAGTATGATGTGCCCGTTAGTTTTGGTGTATTAACCGTTGATAGTATTGAGCAAGCCATTGAGCGTGCGGGTACAAAAGCCGGTAATAAAGGGGCTGAAGCTGCGATGTCAGCAGTAGAGATGGTGAGTTTATTTAATAACCTGGAAGCTTAATGAGTTCGGCGAAAACTAATGCTCGAAAGTGTGCTGTACAGGCGCTTTACCAGTGGCAAATGACGGGTGAAAGCCTGGGTCGAATTGAGATGAATTTTCTGGAAGAAGAATTGTTAAAAGGTGCCCAGAAAAAATATTTTACTGAAATTTTTTATGGTGTGCCAAAGCAGCTGAATGCAATTGATGAAGCATTGGCTGAATTTGTAGATAGACCTGTAGAAAAAATAGACCCTGTTGAAAGAGCGGTATTAAGAATTGGGGTGTATGAGCTGATTAATCGATTGGAAACGCCTTATAAGGTGATTATTAACGAAGGGGTTAATCTGGCTAAATGTTTTGGTGCTGACGGTAGTCATAAATATGTTAATGGCATTCTGGATAAAGTCAGTAAAAAACAGCGTGCGGTAGAAATTAAAGCCAAGCAAGAAAAGAAATAAAGCCAGTGGCAATATCTGAATTTGGTCTGATTCAGCGATATTTTACATCGCAATTATTAAATGATTCTGTCAATCGATTGGGTGTTGGGGATGATTGTGCGTTGATCAGGGTTCCAGTTGGTAGTGAGCTTGCTGTGACTGTTGATACCATGGTCGAGGACGTGCATTTTTTTGCCGGGGCTGATCCAAAAGGTCTGGGGCGGAAGTTGTTGGCGGTTAATCTGAGTGATTTAGCTGCAATGGGGGCTGAGCCAGTTTCTGCAACACTCGCGCTGACCTTGCCTGAGGTGAATGAGACCTGGTTGGAATTGTTTTCAGAAGGTTTTTTTGAGTTAGCCAGAGAGTATTCGGTTGATTTAATTGGTGGTGATACCACCAAAGGCCATTTAACACTCAGTGTTCAAGTGTTTGGAGTGGTTCCTGAAGGTCAGGCATTAAAAAGATCCACAGCCAGGGTTGGTGATCTTATTTTTGTTACAGGTGCTGGTCTAGGTGATGCAGGTTTAGGTTTAAAAATAGAGCAAGGTTATTCATCTCCTTTTCCTGGTGAGGCTTTAAGCAAGTTTCATAATCCTCAGCCAAGAGTGCAGGAAGGTTTAAAAATAAGAGAATATGCCAGTTCGTGTATTGATCTGTCAGATGGGATGGCTTCTGACTTGATGCATATTTTAGATAAAAGTGCGGTGGGTGCTTTGTTGGATTGGAATAAGGTGCCTTTGTCTCAAGCGGTAAAATCCTATATTGAAGAGACAGGTGATTGGGAGTTACCCTTGTCAGCGGGTGAAGATTATGAGCTGTGTTTTACGGTCAGTCCCGATAAGCTTGCTTCTATTAATATAGAGTGCACTCAAATAGGCGTGGTTGATCAGTTGTCTGGTTTAAGAGTTCTGCGTTTCGATGAAATACAAGAGTTGGGAGTAAAAGGTTTTGAGCATTTTTCTTAATTCTGAATATGGCAAGAATAAGTTGTCGGTTAAACAGATTATGTCTAACCTGACTTTATTTCTGGCCTTTGGTTTTGGTTCTGGCTTAGTTAAAAAAATGCCAGGTACTATGGGCACCGTTGCTGCAATTCCTGTTTATTTAGCTTTTATACAGTTTAATATCTGGGTGTACAGTGTTTTAACGCTTTTGGTGTGCATTGCTGGGATCAAGATTTGTGATGATGCTGCAAAACGGTTAGGTGAGCATGATTTTGGTGGAATTGTCTGGGATGAGGTTGCGGGTTACCTTGTTACTATGTGGTTCGTTCCCTTTTCGTGGTACTCAGTCATGGTTGGTTTTATTTTGTTTAGAATATTTGATATCTTGAAGCCATGGCCTATTAAGTGGGTTGACCAAAAAGTTGATGGGGGATTCGGCATTATGCTTGATGATGTGTTGGCTGGGATCTTTGCTGCAGTACTGCTGTATTTTATTGTTTAAGTAAAGTGATAGTTGTTCATGGATCTGTTGTTTTCTTGGTTTTTGCAAAATAAATGAAGATATAACTTGCCAAAGATGAAAAAATGCTTATAATAGTAAAAATCAATCGCGGGGTGGAGCAGTTTGGTAGCTCGTCGGGCTCATAACCCGAAGGTCGTAGGTTCAAATCCTGCCCCCGCTACCATTGATATCTTATAAGGCTTCAGGGCTATTATCATTAGCAGATAATAACTGAAACCGATTAGTCACATCAAATTTATTCATGTCTTTTTCTCCGAAGTCGTATTTAGAATTCCGGCGAGATCATCATATAAAGCAATAGATAGATATTTCTTACCCTCTTTAGGTGTAAGTAAAATTTTATTTACTAGTGCTGGTAAATTAAAATAGTACAAATCAATCGCGGGGTGGAGCAGTTTGGTAGCTCGTCGGGCTCATAACCCGAAGGTCGTAGGTTCAAATCCTGCCCCCGCTACCATTGATATCATGTAAGGCTTCAGGGCTATTATCATTTGCAGGTAATAACTGAAACCGATTAATTACATCAAATTTATTCATGTCTTTTTTCTCCGATGCCGTATTTAGAATTCCGGCAAGATCACCGTATAAATCAATAAATAGCTCTCTCTTACCGTATTTAGGTGTAAGTAGAGTTTTATCGACTAGTGCTGGTAAATATTCTGATGCTTCATTTCTTGAGTTTTCTTTGTTTATTCCGTTGCGCAATTCTTTGGCGGCTTGATATTAATGCTTAGTTAATTATTTACGTTTTTTTGGTTCAATCCGGAAATCTTCTATTACTTTTGCCCTGTATTTGGATTGTTGCGTCAAATATCTCAATATCGACGATATACTTGCTTGGTGGGGGTAAGGAATTACGTATCCATTGAATGGCTGAACGGGCTCCTTTTAATGAGGGTATGATTTCTTTATTTATAGATAGTGGGCCTGAATTTTCAGCTTCCGCAAGTAGGTTGGTATTGCTTGTAATTCGTGATTTTCTTGAAGTGCTCAGAAGTTTTGCAATTTCTTTGTGATCTTTGTCAGCAGTTTCTTCCTGTGCGCAATTTTTTGGCATTTCAGGTGGGTATTTTCTTAAGGTGAGCCATCTAGTAAGCGGTCATCTGCCGCATGAGCAATAGGCTTATGTTCATCTGTAGTAAGGCGGGTTGAGGAGGGGGAGGGTAATTTTTTTTGGAAACCTATTGTTTTTATCCAATTTTAAACCCTGGGGTTGTTAAAATGGGTGTGTTGGTGTTATAATTCTCGGATTGGCAAGTACGGGCTCCCTCTAATTTAGATAGTAGCGCGCTTGTGCTGGGGGTGTAAATCTTGTATCAAAGGCGTTGATCAACAAGCCCCCCCATTACCGCATTTTCAAGAAACCCCTTTATGGGGTTTTTTGTTTTCTGGGCTTGTGGAAAGTTTAGAATTTTAAGTTGTATTTATGGAAGAGCCGTAGGCTCTTTTTTTTTGTTTTAAAAAAAGTGAGGCACTATGAAGCAGGCTCCTGAGCATTTGGTAAATTTGATTGAACCAATTGTAGATGGTCTAGGGTATGAGTGTGTGGGTATTGAATACAATCCTCATCCAAAGAATGGTCTGTTAAGGGTTTATATTGACTCTGAAAATGGTGTTTTAGTTGAAGACTGTACAAAAGTAAGTCATCAGTTGAGCGGTATGCTTGATGTGGAAGATCCTATTGTAGATAACTATCAACTAGAAGTTTCTTCGCCTGGTTCTGAAAGGCCTTTTTTTAAAATCTCTCAATTCGAAAGGTATGTTGGTAGTACAGTCACTATCACGGTTTTTAAACCTATCGATAAGAGAAGAAAATTTACTGGAATAATTGAAAGGATTGAAGGCGATAATGTTGTGCTTCAGCAAGATGATTACAGTTTGGAAATCCCGTTTCAGGCAATGAGTAAAGCTCGGTTGGTGCCTGATTACTTAATTAAAAAAGGAGGGCGTAATGACAAATAAAGAGATTTTGTTAGTTGCAGATGTGTTTGCAAATGAAAAGGATATTGATAAAGACATTGTTTATAACGCATTGGAATCCGCATTAGCAGCCGCTGCAGCCAAACGTCATGAGAATCAGATTCTCACTCGAGTCGAGATTGATAGAGAATCGGGCGGATATACAACATTTCGTCGATGGGAAGTCGTTGCTGAAAATGCTGAAATTGATGGAGATTTAGAGTTTCCGGATTCTCAAGCCTTATTAGAAGTTGCACAGTTTGATGACCCTGATATAGAAGTTGGGGATTTCATTGAAGATGAAATCGAATCAGTTGCCTTCTGTCGTATTGCTGCGCAAACAGCTAAGCAGGTTATCATTCAAAAGATAAGAGAAGCTGAGCGTAAAAAGATTGTTGAAGCGTATAAAGATCGTGTTGGTGAATTGGTCACGGGTGTGGTTAAGCGCTTAGAAAAGGGCAGTATTTTTCTTGATCTAGGTGGCAATGTTGAAGCTTTTATCCCTAAAGAGGAAATGATTCCAAGAGAATCAATTCGTATGGGTGACAGAGTAAGAGGCTATTTGAAAGACGTGCGATCTGAAGTTCGTGGGCCTCAGTTATTTGTCAGTCGTTCTGCACCAGAATTACTCATTGCCTTGTTTAGATTAGAGGTGCCTGAAGTTGGTGAGGGCATGATTGATGTATTAGCTGCTGCCAGAGATCCGGGTTCAAGAGCTAAAATTGCGGTAAGAAGTAATGATCCGCGGTTAGACCCTGTAGGGGCTTGTGTGGGAATGAGAGGCTCGAGAGTACAGGCAGTATCGAATGAATTGGCGGGTGAACGAGTAGATATTATTTTATGGAATGATAATGAAGCTCAGTTTGTTATTAATGCCATGTCACCGGCTGAAATAGACGCCATTGTTGTTGATGAAGATAAGCACAGTATGGATGTTTCTGTTGCTGCTGATAATTTGTCTCAAGCAATCGGTCGAGGCGGGCAAAATGTTCGACTGGCAACACAATTGACCGGTTGGGAATTAAATGTACGTGATGCTAGTTCTGATAAACCTTCTGGTGATGATGAGCTGGCAAAATCAAAGCAAGCTTTTATTGATCAGTTAGATGTTGATGAAGAAATTGCCGATATATTAATTGAAGTTGGCTTAACTAATGTAGAAGAAATCGCTTATATTCCTGTAGAAGAAATGTTGGAAATTGAGGGTTTTGATGAAGAGTTAGTTGAAGCATTAAGGGGCCGCGCAAAGGATGCAGTATTAATTAATGCCATTGCTTCTGAAGAAGCAATTGAAACTTCGAAACCAGCACAAGATCTTCTTGAAATGGAAGGTATGGACGATGGTTTGGCACACGAAATGGCAGCAAAGGGGATTCTGACAATGGAAGATTTAGCTGATCAGGCAATTGATGATCTGCTGGAGTTTTCAGAAATGGATGAAGAACGAGCTGGAAAACTGATTATGAAAGCGCGCGAACCATGGTTTGCTAACGATCAAAGCGAAGGGTAGGAGGAAAATATGAGTGATAAAACAGTAAAAGAATTGGCAGAGATGGTGAAGATACCTCTGGATCGCTTTTTGGAACAGCTAAAAGAGGCAGGTGTTTCGGCTTCTTCGCCTGAAGATTTGATTGATGAAGATGAGCGAGTTAAGTTATTAGCTCATTTGCGTAAAAGACATGGTAAAGCAGAGAGTGATGAGGGGGCAGTTGCACCTAAAAAAATCACTTTAAAGCGCAGGAAAGTTTCTGAGCTAACTCAATCAACTGGTCCAGGTGTTGCAACAAAAACAGTTAATGTAGAAGTCAGAAAAAAGAAAACCTATATTAAGCGTGGTGAACCAGAGATAACTGCTGAGCAAAAAGAAATTGAGTCAGCCAAGAAGGCTTTGGTTGAGCAAAAACAACAAATTGCTGCTGAAGAAGAAGATCGCAAAAAACATGAAGCGAGTATTCAAGCTGTGCAGGAAGAAAAAAAGCTTAAGGACGTTTCTGAGGCGGCTGTTGAGGCTGAAAAAAATGCAGATAAGTTAAATGCAGGTAACTCAATTAAAGATAAGTCAATTAAAGATAAGCCAAGTGAAGATAAGTCAGAGGCACTGAAGAAAGTTACTGAAGACGCAAAAGTGGCTGCTGAGCCTGAGAAGAAAGTAGCTGAATCTTCAGAAAAACCGGCAGAACCTGAAGTGCCTGCACTTTCAGAGGAAGAAATTACTGCGAAACGTCTGGAAGCTGAGAAAAAAGCAAGGCTTGAGGCTTCTATAGAACGAAATGCAGCAAAGGTTAGAAAACAAGCCGAAGCAAAAAAACAACAAACGCTGCATAAGAAAAAAGGGGCTGCATCTGGCGCGGCAAAAACAGCCAATAATGCACCAGCAAGACCCGCTGCCCCCGCAGCTAAAAGAGGCCTGGCTCCTGGTCGCGGACAAGCGATGCCAGCGGGTTCAGGTAGAAAGCATAAAGGCAAAAAAGGTAAGCAAAAAAGAATTCAGTTGGCTGCTGAGCAGGATGCTAAGCATCAGTTTGAAAAGCCAGTTGAAGCCATTATTAGGGATGTAACAATTCCTGAAATGGTGATGGTTTCAGATTTGGCTCAGAAAATGAGCGTTAAGGTTGGCGAGGTTATCAAACAGTTGATGAAGCTGGGTATTATGGCGACGATTAATCAAACGATTGATCAGGATACCGCTGTGATTCTAGTTGAAGAAATGGGGCACAAACCTGTTTTACAAAGTGAAGATGATCTTGAAAAAGAAATGATGGCGGATGTGGTTGATCAGGACGAAGCTGATAACCGTGAAACAGTATCAAGAGCACCAATTGTTACTATTATGGGGCATGTTGATCATGGTAAAACATCACTGCTTGATTATATTCGAGAAACTCGTGTTGCATCAGGTGAGGCGGGTGGTATTACTCAGCATATTGGTGCCTACCAGGTAAAAACTGATCATGGTAATGTGACTTTTCTTGATACTCCAGGGCATGCTGCGTTTACAGCTATGCGTGCACGTGGTGCTGAAGTAACAGATGTTGTTATTGTTGTAGTCGCAGCTGATGATGGTGTAATGCCGCAAACAAAAGAAGCCGTTGAACATGCTAAAGCGGCTGGTGTACCTCTGATTGTTGCAATCAATAAAATGGATAAGCCAGAAGCGAATCCAGATAAAGTGATGCAAGAAATGGCAACACTTGACGTGGTTCCAGAAGAATGGGGTGGTGATATTCAGTTCTTGAAAGTCTCTGCTAAGACAGGAGAAGGGATTGATGAGCTGATTGAAGCGCTTATTTTACAATCTGAAATTCTAGAATTAAAAGCACCTGTTGAGGGCGCTGCATCTGGCTTTGTAATTGAATCAAGACTGGATAGAGGTCGTGGTGCAGTTGCCACTATCTTAGTGCAGAAAGGAACTTTACAGAAAGGCCAGATAGTGATTTGTGGTCATGAGTATGGCAGAGTCAGAGCTATGTTTGATGAAAATGGTCAGGCAATTACTGAAGCTGGACCATCAGCTCCAGTAGAAATTCTTGGTTTATCCGGTACGCCCGAAGCAGGAGATGAATTTACATTTGCTCAGAATGAAAAAGCCGCTAAAGAATTGGCAGAGCATAGAGAGGACAGAAAAAAATCAACTAAACATGCTGCTCAGCAAGCGTCTAAACTTGATGAAGTTTTCTCTAAAATGGCTGCGGGTGATACTTCAACATTAAATGTTGTGATTAAGACAGATGTACAAGGTAGTTTGGAAGCACTAAGAGAGTCATTGGTCAGTCTGTCAAATGATGAAGTGTCTGTTAAATGTGTGTACGGTGGTGTTGGTGGTATTAACGAAGGTGATGCGAACCTTGCTTTAGCTTCTGGTGCAATTTTAATCGGATTTAATGTTCGTGCGGATGCAACAGCACGTAGATTGATTTTGGAAAAAGAAATTGATTTGCATTATTACAGCATCATTTACGAAGCAATCGATGAAGTTAAACGTGCAATTAGTGGTATGTTAGCTCCTGAAATACAGGAAAACATTGTCGGCCTTGCTGAAGTGCGTGATGTATTTAAATCGCCAAAACTTGGTGCAATTGCTGGTTGTATGGTTATTGATGGTTTCGTTAAAAGAAATCTGCCTATTAGGGTTTTACGAGATAATATTGTTATTTACGAAGGACAGCTTGAGTCATTGCGTCGATTTAAAGATGATGCGAATGAAGTCAAAATGGGCATGGAATGTGGCATCGGTGTAAAAAACTACAATGATGTTAAGACGGGTGACCAAATCGAAGTATTTGAACGCATAGAAGTGAAGCGGGAGCTATAGTCAGTGGCTAAAGAATATGGTCGTAGTGAGCGGGTTTCTTCGCAAATGCAAAAGGAGCTCGCTTATGTTTTACAGCGTGAGACGGATGATTCTCGTTTAGGTTTTGTTACTGTTAACGAAGTTGTAGTTTCTAAAGACCTGGCTGTTGCCAAAATTTATATTACTGTTTTAAATGGTGATGATCAGGCTAAAGCTGAAAATGTTAAGGTTCTTAATGAGTTAGCACCTATCATTCGTCATCAAGTGGCAAAAAGGATGCGCTTGAGGCATATTTCTGATTTTAGGTTTTATTACGATAACTCATTTGATACGGGTATGCGTGTTGCAGAGCTGTTGTCTGAAGATAATGTCGATAAAGGTGAGTAAGGGGTAACTGTTGAGTAGGCGAAAATCTGGACGTAATGTTCATGGCATTATACTGCTGGATAAACGTCTGGGGGTTTCATCCAATCGTGCATTGCAAGAAGTGAAGCGTTTGTTTAATGCTAACAAAGCTGGACATACGGGTGCTTTAGATCCGTTAGCCACAGGCTTATTGCCTCTGTGTTTTGGTGAAGCAACCAAAGTATCTGCAATGATGTTGGATGATAATAAGCGATATCAAGCGGTTGTTAAGCTTGGGGTTATGACTGACACCGGGGATTCTGAAGGTAAAGTTATTGAGCAGAAGCCCGTACCTGAGCTATCACAGCAAATGATTGAGAATTGTCTTAATCACTTTTTAGGCGAAATTGATCAGGTGCCTCCAATGTATTCTGCATTGAAGCATAATGGTAAAAAACTTTACGAATTAGCTCGAGAAGGCAAAACAGTTGAGCGGAAAGCACGTAGAATTAATATTTTTGAATTAAAGTTATTGGCCTCGACTGCAGATACCTTAACACTTGATGTATTTTGTTCTAAAGGAACCTATATACGATCATTAGCTGAAGATATTGGGCATAACTTAGGTTGTGGTGGGACAATTATAGAGTTAAGGCGAACTCAGGCGGGTCAGTTCAAATTGGAAGATGCATTAACGATTGAGCAATGTCAGGCGATGCCTCTGGAGCAATTGATGGCTAGTCTGCTTTCTGTAGACCAGCCATTACAGGAAATCCCTATGATTGAACTTTCAACTCAGCAAGCAGTATTGATAAAGCATGGTCAGCAGATAGAGCATGAAGCTGAGAGTATTCAGGGAATGGTAAGAATGTATAGCGAGCAAGTCTTTTTAGGCTTGGGAGAAATGCTATTGAATGGTAAACTGGTACCAAAGAAAATTTTCAACTTAAGTGGTGAAGCCGCTTAAGAAAATAGGAATGGAGTCAAGACTCTATTTGCTAAAAAACATCCGTTTCTACACCCTATACGTGGAAACAATGTAGTGAACTAAAGTATCTAATAGGTACTTTTTAATTAATTTAATTAATCTATAGGGATTAAAATGCCATTTACAGCAGAACAAAAAAAAGCAGTTGTTGAAGAGTACCGTTTAGCTGATACAGATACAGGATCACCTGAAGTTCAGGTTGCCTTATTGACAGCACATATCGTACATTTAACACCTCATTTTGCAGAGCATAAAAAAGACAACCACTCTCGTCGTGGATTGTTGCGTATGGTAAATCAGCGTCGTAAGTTGCTGGATTACTTGAAAAAGAAAGACGTAACTCGTTACCGTTCATTAATTGAACGTTTAGGTTTACGTAAGTAATATGATAAAACGATGATTAGTCCCAATTCATGGGTTAATCATCGTTTTTTTTTGTTTTAAGGAACCTAGAAGTTCCTTAAAAGTATGATTTTGAAAGTGAAGACTATAAAAGCTCTTCATATTAATAACCTTTAATTAAGGATCTTAATTTTGACTCCTATCAGGAAAGAATTTAAATACGGCGATCATCTTGTAACTATGGAAACGGGTGAAATT
>Ga0105351_1001117_pt1 | contig 12375 bp, 12 predicted proteins | sample EN4Hudsemesocosm_FD_83662 | JGI IMG/M metagenome (GOLD analysis project Ga0105351, IMG submission 83662) | Methane-oxidizing microbial communities from mesocosms in the Hudson Canyon - EN4B Hudson Canyon | ecosystem: Environmental > Aquatic > Marine > Cold seeps | place: Hudson Canyon... | reverse complement strand
ATTTCAGAGAGTTCCATGCTGTCATCTAAATTAACCATTAGCGGCTCATAAACCTTTGGTAGGTTTTTTGCCTGCTCGTCAGTTAAAACCAAACCCAAAGCAAATTCTGTTTGAATTGCTTTAACAACAGGTTCCAGACAACGCTGACAAGCCATGGAAACATCACATGAAAGCTTGCCAGTTAATATTCTTAGTCTTTGCTCGTCCCGACCAAACATTAACTCAGCATCCACAAAGCCTTCAGAACTTACAAGTAAGTCTGAAACTCGCTGCAGTCTACTTAGGGGGACAGAACCTTTCAGTTCAATTCCCTGCTCTGCTAGTTTTACTGGATTAACAGTTAATGGTAAGGGCATCTTTGACATAAGCGCGCAATTTTAGGGGCGAAATCCAACATTGTCAAAGCATTCTAACTAAATTAGCATATATTCTACGCTTCTTATCAAAATACACTTAAAAACAGCCCAAAATTAATATAAAAACAGGATAAAAAATGATCACCCCTCCCCTCGTTTTAGCCTCAACCTCCATTTATCGTAAATCAATACTTGAAAAATTAAGCCTTCCTTTTATAACTGCACCACCCAATACCGACGAAACAGCCTTTCAAAACGAGAAACCAGAAGATTTAGTCTTACGATTAGCTAACGAGAAAGCTCAATCGATTAGAAGTACACACCCTAACCACCTGATTATAGCGTCTGATCAGGTTGCCGCACTAGAAGATGGTACTATTTTAACAAAGCCCCACACCCATGAAAACGCCATTAAACAATTACAGGCATGCAGTGGACACAGCGTTCGCTTTCTTACAGGGCTATCACTTTTAAATACCAGCACTAACAACCAACAAACAATCATTGAGCCGTTTAATGTAAAGTTCCGAACACTAAGTCTAAGCGAAATTGATAATTATCTGAGAATTGAAAAGCCTTATGATTGTGCAGGAAGCTTTAAAGTGGAAGGCATGGGTATTTGCTTATTTGAAAAACTGTCAGGGGATGATTTTAATTCACTAATTGGCTTACCCCTTATTCGCTTATTAACACTTTTACGAAATGAAGGGGTAAATCCGTTAGAACAGAACAAAAACATGTAGAAGCGCCACTTTGACGCAACCATACATCACAATACAACAATCGCAGCTTAGAGCCGCTCCTACAGGTTATGCGGCTTTTACTGCAATGACATTTGTCCGCCCATTACGCTATTAGAAATAGCACTACCTATAGATGTACCCAACCTTTGGGTGAACTTCTCAAAAGGATCAGGCTTTGGTGTAAAATTAACAATATTCTCTTCACCAATTATTTCTCTGGCAACAAACCCCGGACTCCCAAGCGCATCTATAAGACCCAATTCCAGAGCCTGCTCACCACTCCACACCAAACCTGTAAACATTAAAGGGTCGTCTTTTAACCTATCTCCACGCCCTTCCTTAACCTTACTGATAAATTGGTTGTGAGTGGTCTTTAATACAGACTGCCAAAACTGAACTTCATCTTCCCTCTCAGGAGAAAACGGATCAAGGAAACCTTTGTGCGCACCAGCGGTATAACTACGACGCTTAACACCGAGCTTATCCATCGTATCAACAAAGCCAAAGCCAGCCGCAGTCACACCGATAGACCCAACCAAGCTAGCCTTATCTGCATATATTTCATCCGCAGCTGCCGCAATATAATAAGCACCCGAGGCACCGATATCACTAATCACCGCATAAAGCTTAGTTTCTGGATTTAATACCCTTAAACGCTTAATTTCGTCATAAACATAGCCGGACTGAACAGGGCTTCCACCAGGACTATTAATTCTAAGAATAATACCTTTTGTGTTTTCATCTTCAAAAGCTGCCCTCAGGCCAGAAACAATAATATCTGCCGCTGCATCTTCATCTGCAGCAATAACCCCACTCAGGTCAACTATTGCAGTATGTGAATCACCCTTTCCACCACTTGAGGAATCCATACCCGCATTAAATAGAGCCAGTATAAAAAACAAGTAAACGAAGGTTAAAAGCTTAAAGAATATTCCCCAACGGCGAGAGCGTCGCTGCTCAACACTCAATTGAAGCATGGTTTTCTCAATAATTTTCCACTCTTTACTACTTTCTGGTCTAGATTCGTTCAATTCCCTTCCCCCAAATTAACACTAAGCCCGAACTGTCATTCCCGCGCAGGCGGGAATCCATTTAGAACAAAGCCACCACCTATGGATCCCCGCATTCGCGAGGATGACAGATTCAAGAAAGCAGCGTTCGCCCTTGATACAAACTTATAGAAATTCTATTTAAAACTCAACACCACCTAAGCAAGTGTTAGCAGCTCATTTAGATCATCAACAATACATAAAGGGTTAAAAGCCTCAAGACGGTGGCGAGCCTGCGCACCATAAGAAACACCAACACTATCAACCCCTGCTCGAGCTGCCATATCCAAATCAAAGTCGGTATCACCCACCATCAGCATTTCACTGGGCTTTATTTTCATAACTGACATAATTTGTTCCAGCATTAGAGGGTCAGGTTTTGATGCACTCTCGTCAGCACAGCGCTCGATAGAAAAATATGATCTTAAACCTGTTGAATCAAGCGCTTTATCTAAGCCATTTCGACCTTTACCCGTTGCTACAGCAAGTATCACTTCCTGGTTTTGAAAGTGATGTAATACCTTTTCTACATTAGGAAATAAATGACCACGCCCGATTACTTCAGAAAAGAAAGCCTCACTATAAAAACCTCTAAATCGGACGATATCTGCATCTGTCACAGAAGAATAAAGCGTTTTAATTGCCTCAGCCATACCTAAGCCAATGATATTTTTAACACTGTCATCATCTAATGAGTTAAACGCCAGCTTTTCAGCAGCATACTTAACACTGCTAACAATATGGTCAACCGAGTCTACTAAGGTGCCATCCCAATCAAAAGCAATTAAGCGATACTTCATACAAACCCTCTAATTATTAGGTACTAATGATTCAACAACAATATTAAAGCTTGCCTCATAAGGTGCTTTAAAAAGCATTGGTTTACGATCATTAGGCATTTTAAAAGAGATTTCTGCAGCATGTAGCATTAATCGCTTAGCACCTAAACGTTTCATATCTTTATTTATCTCGTCAACACCGTACTTTTCATCCCCCAGTATGGGGTAACCAGCAAACGCTGCGTGTACACGAATTTGGTGAGTACGACCGGTAATAGGGCTCGCCTCAACCATAGTAAAACCTTTATACCGCTGAATTAGACGAAATTTAGTAAGTGAAGCTTTCCCGTCTTTAGTAACCGTAACAACGCGCTCACCTGATTTAAGTTCATTTTTTAATAGCGGCGCATTTACTTCACGCACATGACCAGGCCACTTTCCGACCACAACAGCATGGTAGATTTTCTTTATTCCATCTTCTCTTAAGCATTGATGAAGGTACTTTAGCATTGACCTTTTTTTAGCGATTAAAAGGCAGCCAGATGTATCTCTGTCTAAACGATGAACCAACTCAAGGTATCTGTCATCAGGGCGCATTGCGCGCAGAGCTTCAATAACCCCCAGATTAATACCACTACCACCATGAACTGCGAGCCCTGAGGGTTTATTCAAAACAAGCAATTCATTATTTTCGAATATAACCGCATCGTCTAATAAACTTTTAACTCGCCCACTAGGTTTAACAGGAGCCGACTCACTCCTAACTGTCACTGGAGGTATTCGCACCATATCATCAATTTTCAGCTTGTATTCAGGCTTAATTCTACCCTTATTAACCCGAACCTCACCTTTTCTGATAATTCGGTATATTTTACTTTTAGGTACGCCTTTTAACTGAGAAAGCAGGAAGTTGTCTATGCGCTGAAATTCATTATTTTCAGTAATGGTGACGAACTTTACTTTTGGAACAGTTGATTCACTGGCAGTCTTACTTTCTGGGCTTGAATTAATTTGATCAGACATATAGAAAACTTAAAGAATAGAGTAAGAAAAACACTTATAAATATCTAAAGCAGAGCTTATGACTATTTCAAGTAGGTTTGATGCTGTATAAAAATACTGTTATATTGCGTAAGTGCTCTAAAAAGGGTCATTCTAACAGATTATATGGGTTGTTTCAGACGAATATTTCACATGAAGCAACTAAAATAGACTCTAAAGAACAATGACCAGCCATTTAGATTTAAAAATTAAAGCAGATCTTGGAAATTTGAAGGTAATTATTAAAATTACCTTCTATTATAAAGAGAGCACGAAAAGAACATACTCATCAAACACCCGATTTGGTGTAATTGAAGGGATATGACAAAGAAAAAAATTATTCGACGTCTTTAAAACAAGCTCATAAATAAGAGTTTAAAAGAATTTTTAAAGACTTTAATTAAACCGCGCAAAATAAATGCCGGATAGATAGAACAGTTTTCGATTTTGTAGTGTAGTCAGCTGGCAACCCAAAGATGTATAGGGGTGTAAGACCAGGCTTACCGCACAAAAAGCAATTTAGTATATGATTGCGTCAGAAAGTAAAGCAGCCATTAAGTTGAAATAGCAACTGGGTCCATACCCGCTTTTTCAGAAAGACTTATCGCTGTTATTGGGCTTAAGCTGACCTTGTACTGATAAAACATCAGTTAAGTAGTTGATAATTTTTTCATCAACTCACCAAAATGCTGGTAATTACCACGCTATTTGGTTCTTTCATTACTCGAAAACCGCCTTCCTTCCTGCCTTATTTTTAGCGCTAAACCGGAAGTTATTCCTTAAAATGAAAAGAATGCTAATTAACGCAACTCAAGCGGAAGAGTTGCGTGTTGCGCTCGTTGATGGCCAAAAATTATACGATCTTGATATTGAATCAAGCACTCGCGAGCAAAAAAAATCCAATGTATACAAAGGACGTATCACCAGAGTAGAACCCAGCCTTGAAGCTGCGTTCGTTGACTTTGGCGCAGAAAGACACGGATTTTTACCTCTAAAAGAAATTTCTAAAGAATACTTTAAGCGCTCACCCGGGCGTAGTGAAGGCCGAATTAACATCAGAGATGTTATAAAAGAAGGTCAGGAAGTTATTGTTCAGGTAGACAAAGAAGAGCGCGGCAACAAAGGCGCTGCATTAACTACGTTTGTAAGCCTTGCTGGCCGTTACCTGGTTCTAATGCCTAACAACCCAAGAGCCGGTGGTATTTCACGCAGAATTGAAGGTGAAGATCGTAACCAGCTCAGAGAAGCCATTGCCGGTTTAGAAATACCTAAGCAAATGGGTGCTATTGTTCGTACTGCGGGCGTTGGCCGAAACACTCAGGAATTACAATGGGACCTTGACTATCTAAACCAGTTTTGGGAGTCAATCACCCATGCTGCTGAAAGTCGCTCTGCACCGTTTCTGATCTACCAAGAAAGCAACGTAATCATTCGTGCTATCCGTGACTATTTACGCCAGGATATTGGTGAAGTATTAGTTGACTCACCTGAAGTTTACGAAGATGTGGTTAACTTTGTACAATCAGTAATGCCGACCTTCGAAAGCAAGATCAAACTTTATAGTGATGATATTCCACTATTCAGTCGTTACCAAATCGAAGCTCAAATTGAAACGGCTTTCCAGAGAGAAGTTCAGCTTCCTTCTGGCGGCTCTATTGTTATTGACCCTACCGAAGCATTGGTATCTATTGATATCAACTCTGCACGCGCAACCAAGGGCGGCGACATAGAAGAAACAGCACGAAATACCAACCTTGAAGCAGCCGATGAAATTGCTCGTCAATTACGTTTGCGTGACATGGGCGGCTTAGTAGTTATCGACTTTATCGACATGACACCTGTTCGTAATCAACGTGAAGTTGAATCACGAATGAGGCAGGCACTTGAACTGGATCGTGCTCGCGTTCAAGTGGGTAAAATATCAAGATTTGGTCTTTTAGAAATGTCTCGTCAAAGACTAAGACCTTCTCTGGGCGAAACACGTAATGAAGTATGCCCTCGCTGTAGCGGCCAAGGTTCAATCAGAAGTATTGACTCCATGGCCCTTTCTATCATGCGCCTCATGTATGAAGAATCATCAAAAGAGAAAACCAGCGAAGTCAGAGCGCTATTACCTATTTCAGTTGCAACCTTTTTGTTAAACGAAAAACGAATTCAAATTGCTGAAATTGAAAAGAATCAGGGCGTATCTATCGTTATTGTTCCTACTGCATCAATGCATACACCGCATTATGAAGTGTTACGTATTCGAGATGACGAGACCATAGAAGAAGCAGCAAGCTATGATCTTAAGCCTGATGCAGCCCCTCAACCCGATACAGCGAAACCCGTAGTAAAGCATGTACCCAAGGAAGAAGCCGCAGTTAAAACGCTTAAGCCTGCTACGCCTACGCCGGCACCTACAAAAGAAGAAATAGGGCTATTGAAAAAACTTTCTCTTAAAATTGCTGCTATTTTCGGTAACGAAGCAGAGGAAGAAGAAAAGAAAGCTGAAACAAAAACTGAAACAAGACCTCGTCAGAACGCAGGACGCGGACAACAGAGGGGAAGACAAGAGCGAGGCGGAAGACAAGGCAATAGAAATGCCCGTTCAGGCCAATCTCGAAACAACCCTAACAGATCAGCTAATACTCGCCCAGAATCTGCACAAAAGCCTGCACCTCAAAACCGAAATGCAAGCAGCACTTCAGAAACAGATAACAAACAGTCTGGAAATGATGAAAACCGCAGACCTAGACGTAATAGAAATGCACAAGGGCGACCAAGAGATACAGGAAACCGCTCTAGCAATAACCGCACTACAACCCAGAGCAAACAAGAAGTTTCACCAATAAAAATTCAGGAAACTGCGGCACCGGCTCAGGCTGAAAGCACACCACTATCTACCCCTGCACTTACGTCAGTTCCTTCAAGCGCTGCAACAACTAAACCTGACACAACCGCTACCAATAAGCAGGAGACAGGTTCAGAGAAACCAGCAGAAAGAAAGCGCACATCAAGAAGACCTAACACTAACCGTAGGACTTCAACAGCTAAAATAGAAGTTAAAGCTGAGAATGTAAACGCCAAACCCGAAGCCACTGTAGATCAGGTTTCAATGGAAAAAGCTGTAGCTGAGAAACCTGTAGTAGTTGAAAAACCTGTAGTAGTTGAAAAACCTGCATTAGTTGAAAAACCTGCAGTAGTTGAAAAACCTGCAGTAGTTGAAAAACCTGCAGTAGTTGAAAAACCTGCAGTAGTTGAAAAACCTGCAGTAGTGGAAAAGGCTGTAGTAACTGAGAAGCCTGTAGCTGAAAAAACAATCGTTGATAAGCCTGCAACTGAAACAACGACTGAGAAGAAACAAGACTCTGGTTCAGCCGAGATTAAAAAGACTGAAGCGGTCATTGTTACTGAGAAGCCCGCCGTTGAGAAGCCTGCCGTTAAAAAGGTTGTAGCTGAGAAGGTTGTAGCTGAGAAGGTTGTAGCTGAAAAGGTTGCAGTTGATAAGCCTACCGCCAAAAAATCTGCAAACGAGAAGCCAGCAACGGAAAAGACTACCGAGGCAAAGCCTAGATCTCGCCGTCAACGAAGTGGGACACGTGCAGCAAATGACCCAAGAGCTCGCAATAAACAGCAAGCTGCTGAGTCAGAAAACACATCCAACCCCGATAAAGCTTCTGAGCCAAAAAAGGCTGAGGAATCTGCTAAATCAGAAAGCACAGACTCTAGTTCAATAGAGTCTTAAAGGTAAAGCACCGGTTAACATTCAAGTTTGACCGGTGCTTTAGCTGAAGCTAACAGAACCAAATACCCATAAATTTTAAGCCAGGACTCAAACTCAATGAGCTCATCACTGCCTAGTTCAATTTCAGATCACGATATAGACACCCTCGAAGATATTTTATTCGAAGATGAGCATACTGAAGAAGCCTTGGATTATTTTGGCGTTCACGGCTTGGTTTGCGCTTTAGTAGTTGGCCCTGTCGAAATTAGTAATGACGAATTTACCAAGCTGGTTTTCAATACCCATCAAGGTATTTCACCTAAGCAACTAAAAACGGCCGAAGAAATCATCTCTAAACTTAGAAATGGCATTTTCACTGACCTGTCAGGTGGAGTAACCCTTGAACTTCCAATGTACGATGAGGAAGAAGAGGTCTACGAAGAAGCCATCATTAATTGGTGTGCAGGCTTTGTTGAAGGTTTTCTTGAAAATGAACCTGCATGGTTCGATCGCGATCAGGAGTTAGTAGCCGAGCTACTACTACCTATAATGTCACTTTCGCAATTATTTGATGATGAAGATTTTACTGAAATAACTAACAATCAAAAAATTATGGATCAATTTGAAGAGCAGTTACCCGAGCTCATGACTGATCTGTTTTTGTTTTTTCATTCAGATAAAAAGTAAAAGGTAAGCCTATCAACCTCTCCCCACTCAGGGAGAGGAACTTTACACTCGCCTCACTACACGACAGATAAATCATAACTCACTTCAATCGTTGCCCCGCCATTTGAAAAGCTCACATTTTTTGCTAACGACCCAATAAGCGCCATGCCTCGACCATAAGATAAATCATCGGTATTTTCAGAAGAAGCTTTAGTACTTATAGCTTCTCCCAATAAAATGGCCTGTATTGTCTTATCAAGTTTTGAAACAGTCTCTTTATCTAATGAGTCTTCACTATCGGTGGGGAGCGGTTGTTTATGTAAAAAGAACCACCAAGTAACGGTTGAGCATAAAATGGCTATTGCGGTCCAAAAACCTTGAACCTGGATAAGACTAAGTATTATGGCCAGAACTAAAAGGCTAAGAGGAAATGCAAATTTATTAATCGCTGAGGGCATATTTTTTATAACTCATCATATCTATAAACTATTTCATTATAATTTTAGACAGCCTAAGTTACTTTCCAGTAGAAACTGGTTTTTCCCAACAAATTTAATCCACTAGATTCCACTCTTCCCAAATAGGTGTGACACTTTGAGGTAGTTTGGGGATTGCGCCTAAATTAACCCATGTTTGAGCGGGCGAATGAAAATCACTTCCTAGCGACCCTTTAAGCCCGTACCTCACGCACAGGTCTGTAAGAAGGCCAATTTCACCCTGTTTTTGTCCAGAGGTTATTACTTCAAGCCCCTCTCCTCCCGCTTCAGAAAACTCTTCTATTAGTCGTCTCAATTTTGTAACTGTCATTTTATATTTACGGGGATGAGCAATAACTGCACTTCCTCCTGCGTCCGTTATCCAACTGACAACTTCATTAATAGAAGGCCATAGAGATTTAACATCCCCCACCTTTCCAGAACCGAGGTATTTTTTAAAGGCTGCCGATACGTTACTTACGTAACCTCTTTCAACCATTGCTAAGGCTATATGAGGCCTTCCTGGTGCCTGTCCTCCCGACTTTTCAAGGGCTCCATCATATAAATCATCAAAACCCTTCTTACTTAAACGGTCAGCAATCGTTTGTGCTCGAGAGAAACGACTGGCCTCCTGGCGAGCGGTTGCTGCTTTTATCACTTCAGATCTATTATCGAAATTTAACCCTAATATATGAATATTTAAGCCATTCCATAAAGCTGAAAATTCAACACCAGAGATTATATTTACCCCTAATTCGAGACCACACTCAATGGCACCGGGCAAACCTGCCACCGTATCATGATCAGTTAAAGCAAGGTGCTTTACGCCTCGATCATGAGCTAAAACTACCAGTTCAGAGGGGCTTAGGGTTCCATCTGAAGCCGTACTATGGCAATGTAAGTCAATCGTTGAAAATAAGTGTGACATTGGCTGAGTAAACCTATCGCTAAAATGAGACCTAACAAGTGTATCGCTAAAGTGAGTATATCGCCTTATCAGCATACTTTGCTGAGTAATTTAAATATTTCAATGAATTCATTCAAACATACTTATATAATCAGACGCACTTAGAGTTAAAACTCTTGATTTTAAAAACAGGACATAAAGGAATAGAATGTTTTACGCCATTATTAGCGAAGATATCCCAAATAGCCTTGAAAAAAGAAAATCAGCTCGCCCTGCACACATTGAGCGATTAGAATTACTTAAGCAAGAAGGCAGGCTTCTCATTGCAGGTCCACACCCAGCAATAGATAGCAATGAGCCAGGTGATGCGGGCTTTACCGGAAGCCTTGTTATTGCTGAATTCGACGCGCTAACAGATGCACAGGCTTGGGCAGACAATGACCCTTATGTATCAGCGGGAGTCTATAGCAAGGTCACCGTTAAACCATTTAAGCGCGTACTAGTTTAAAAGACAACAGCCTTAAAACAGTAACAAATACCAAAATCAAAAAACACTTATGACTGGAACATAAACGTGAAAAAATATTTAAGCTTACTCATACTTCTAACATTTTCAGCCATCAGCTCCGCAGAAGTTATGTACATTGATGACACGCTCTTAGTACCACTTCGCAGCGGCGAAAGCCTTCAATTTAGAATTGTTCACAAGGGCGTAAAAAGCGGTACAAAAGTAGAGCTTCTTGGCCAGAACCCTCAATCAGGTTATAGCCATGTTCGTACACCGGACGGAATTGAAGGTTATTTGCCTACAAGATACCTTGTAAGAAATGAAATTGCGAAAGATCGACTAATAAAGGTATCAGCTCAACTAAAAAAAGCACAAGCGACCACAACTAAACTACAAACTAAACTGAAAGAACTGCAAACTAATTACAATTCGCTTTCAGGCAACCACGAAGCTCTAACACAGTTAAATAGCTCAACTAGCACTGAGCTAGATAAAATTAAAAAGATATCAGCTAACGCGCTTACTCTTGATAAACGAAACCGTGAACTAAGAGAAACCAACCAACAATTAAATAATGAAGTTGAACTTTTAACCATTGACAATCAAAGACTTAAAGATAACAGCCAAACCAGCAGCATGATGATTGGTGCAGCTCTTGTGCTTTTAGGTGTCATTCTTGCTCTGCTTATTCCCTGGTTAAAACCTACTAAAAAGAACGAAAGCTGGGCCTAATCTTCTTCACTTTTAGCTCAACATTAGCACAGCGCCCACATCTACATGTAGTAGATATGGGCGACATTAAATACCATATAGCATGTAGACTTCTTTTTTTATAACTTTTTCTACTTTGACAGATTTGCTTATAACACGTATAAAGTTTAGGACAACAACAAAAAAGGGTCCCTAAGCTATGATGAATTCAATCATTCGTGACTATAGTGAGAAACGTGACTTTATTCGCATGAAAGTCGATACGGAAATTAGTCTTACTTTTGAAAATTCAGATAATACAATGAAAGCAGTCTGCCGAGATCTTAGCGGTACAGGCATGCTAATTGAAACAAACGAACCTTTAGTCGAAGGCAGTGAATTTAACACATCACTCCCATCAAGCAATGAGGCCTTTCCTTCATTTGAAACCAAAGTAAAAGTGATTCGTTGCAGACCCGCAGAAAATGGAAACTTCCTGATTGGAACAGAAATTCTGAATATGCCTTAGGGGGCTTCTTCTGCTTACGCTATTCTTCGATCAAGTCGAAAAATAGCGTAAGCGAGAGTTTAACGGAGATAAGCGAGTTACGGCATCTCAAGCTTTTCAGGTGAAACAATAACGCCATTATTATCTGCATAAATATATTGGCCAGGTTTGAAAGTAACGCCACCAAATGTCACCGGCACGTTCAAATCACCCAAACCTCTTTTATCTGTTTTCATCGGGTGAGTTGATAATGCCTGAACACCCAAGTCAGTTTCCATAATAACATCAACATCACGAATACAACCGTATACAATAATGCCTTCCCAACCATTTTCTGCCGCTTTTTCAGCAAGCATATCACCCAACAACGCAGCCCTCATAGAAGCGCCACCATCAACAACCATTACTTTACCGTGACCAGAATTTCCAACCTGCTCTTTAACTACAGAGTTATCCTCAAAACATTTTACGGTAACAATTTCGCCACCAAATGACTCTCTTCCACCATAGTTATTAAACATAGGCTCAACAACTTGTACTAACTCTGGGTATTTATCACATAAGTCGGGAGTGATTATTTGCACTTTAAGCTCCTTAATTTAATCAAGTATTTTAAATCTGATATTCTTGAATCTGGCGAGACGTAATCACCAAAGAATTTTGATATCGCGAGCCCTGAAAAATACGTACAGACTCACCAACCATAGCCTCAGCTACCTGCTTGGCCTCAACGGGCGTCACTTCAAGCAAAGCCCCCGATATGATAGGTTTAAATAAATTCCCTACAGCAGTAGTAAGCGACTCTGCCAACCTGAATTCATCTCGATCACCTGAAAGAAGTGAAGGCCTAAGAATAGTTAAGAAAGGATAGTTTAATGTAGCCAAATCCCTTTCTAATTCACCTTTAATTTTATTATAAAAAAAGTGAGAAGACGGACTCGCACCT
>Ga0105351_1001115_pt1 | contig 12389 bp, 10 predicted proteins | sample EN4Hudsemesocosm_FD_83662 | JGI IMG/M metagenome (GOLD analysis project Ga0105351, IMG submission 83662) | Methane-oxidizing microbial communities from mesocosms in the Hudson Canyon - EN4B Hudson Canyon | ecosystem: Environmental > Aquatic > Marine > Cold seeps | place: Hudson Canyon... | reverse complement strand
CCTTGGAAGTTTCTATGAAGTTCACCTTTTTCAATTGCTTTAAACAACTCATCTTCAGGTTTTGCAAAGTGATCCATACCTACCATTTTATAACCGCTTGTAGTGAAAAAGTCAATGGTGTCTTTTAATATTTCTAGTTTCTCACTTGGAGGTGAAAAAGTTGCTTCATCAAATTTTCTCATTGTTTTTTTCATCCAAGGAACATGCGCGTAATTAAATACTGCAAGTCTGTCTGGATCAAGTTTTAAAACTTGTTGAATTGTTTGATGAAATGTTTCTTTTGTTTGAAGTGGTAAACCATAAATCAAATCAATATTAATTGACTTAATACCAGCATTTCTAGCAATATTTACAACATTTTCAGTCGTTTCATAAGGTTGAACTCTATGAATTTCTTTTTGAACTTCTTCATTTAAATCTTGAACACCAAAACTAAGTCTATTACAGCCTTGTGCTTTTAATACATCCATATGTCCTTGTGTAAAAAACCGTGGATCTACTTCACAACTTATTTCAGCATCATCTGTAAAATTAGGAAATGTATCTTTAATCATTTTAAGAACATGAGCTAATTGATCAGGATCTAAAAAAGTTGGAGTTCCTCCACCAAAATGCATCTGTGTTACTTTTCTATTAACATCTAAATGTTTTTTGATTATATTTAGTTCTTTTTCAAGATAGTCTAAATATTTAACTTTTTTATCTTCTTTACTTGTAAATATTACATTACAACCACAAAAATAACAGGCACTTCTACAAAATGGTATATGAATATACAATGAAATAGCTCTAGAGCTGTCTTGCTTTTTATAAAAACCTATTAAATCTTCTTCTGTAAAATCTTCACTAAACTCAGGTGCAGTAGGATAACTTGTATATCTAGGCCCTGGTCGACTATATTTTTCAAATTTTTTAAAATCAATCATTTATTACCCGTTTCTTTTTTGATCTAACCAAACCATAATACCTTTTTGAGCATGTAGTCTGTTTTCTGCTTCTTCAAATACTAAACTTTGAGGTCCCTCAAATACTTCTTCACTAACTTCATAGTTTTTATATGCTGGTAAACAATGAAGGAAAATTGCATCGTTTGCTGCTATTTTCATCATTTTATCATCAATCATATATCCACTGAAGTCTTTCATTCTTTGTTCTTTCTCATCTTCTTGACCCATAGATACCCATGTATCAGTTGTAACAACTGTAGCACCTTTAACGGCATCTTTTGGACTATTTGAAATAATAAGTTTTGCACCAGATTCGTTTGCATAACCTTGTGCTTCTTTTAAAATATCATCACGTACTTCATATCCTTTAGGAGTTGCAATACGAATTTCAAACCCTATCTTAGCTGCAAGCATTAGCCATGAGTGTGCTAAATTATTTCCATCACCTACATAACCAACTACAAGGTTTTTATCCAATCCAGCTTCCATGATAGTTAAATAATCTGCCATAAGTTGTACAGGGTGAAAGTCATCTGTTAATCCATTTATAACAGGAACTTTTGAATGTCTAGCAAACTCTTCTATTTTAGAGTGAGCAAATGTTCTAATCATTACCATGTCAACCATTCTACTAATAACTCTACTTGTGTCGCTCATTGGCTCACCACGTCCTAGTTGAATATCAGTTGAAGATAAAAACATACCAACTCCACCTAGTTGATAGATTCCAGACTCAAAACTAACTCTAGTTCTAGTACTGCTTTTTTCAAAAATCATTCCAAGTATTTGTTTTGGCATATAGTCTTTAAAAACTCTTTTTTTTGTTTCGCTTTTAATCTTCTTTGAGAGCTCAAGTATTTCTAAAAGCTCCTCTTTTGAATAGTCTGATAATGTTAAAAAATGTCTCATCTTAATATCCTTATATTTATAAAAGATAATATTATAGTGAATAATTACTAATAAGTACTTGATTTAGGGCAAATTGTGCGTTTTTCCTACTTCAATTATTAAAATTATTTTACTAAATTATTATTTTTTACTTTGAAAAAATTTGTTTAATTGGTTCGCGAAATTCTGCGAATCTTTTTGTGAAAAAGCAGCAGGGCCTTTTGTCATTTCCCCACTGTCTCTTATTTCTTGCATTAAGTTACGCATAGCAAGGTACTGTTTGATGTTGTCTGTTGTGTATAATTCACCTCTGTGATCAATTGCATGTGCATTAGAGTCTATTACTCTATTTGCAAGAGGAATATCAGCTGTTATTACTAAATCTTCTTCTTTAACCATCTGTACAATTTTATCATCAGCTTCATCAGCACCTGCATCAACAATCATGTACGTTATAAACTCAGACTTGCCAATATTGATACGTTTATTTGCTATTACAAATGTTTGTATTTCTAGTTTGTTAATTGCTCGAAGAACGATTGGTTTTAATAGGTTGGGAAAAGCATCACCATCTATATATAATATCATTTATTTTTTCCTTTATTAATGTAAAGTATAATCATTTTATATTAATATAAACATAAATAAGTAAAAAATATATAAATAGGATTTCTGATGAATAAAATTATTGACTTGCGAAGTGATACTGTTACAAAACCTTCAAGACGTATGAAAGAGTATATGATTAATAGTGCAATAGGAGATGATGTTTATGGAGAAGACCCAACAGTAAATGAACTTGAAGATAAGATGGCAAAACTTACCAATAAAGAAGCTGCCTTGTTTGTCACAAGTGGAACACAATCAAACTTATTAGCTTTGTTATCTCACTGTCAACGAGGAGATGAGTATATTTGCGGGCAAGCTGCACACTTATACAGATATGAAGCAGGAGGAGCCTCTGTTTTAGGTGGAATTCAAGCACAACCTATTTTATTTGAAAAAGATGCCACTTTAAATCTTGATTTAGTTAAAAAAGAAATCAAACCAGACGACAGTCATTTTGCACGAACGAAACTTTTATGTTTGGAAAATACCCATGATGGAAAAGTACTTCCCCTGTCATATTTAGAAGAGGCAAACAAGTTTGCAGTTTCAAATAAATTATTGTTACATTTAGATGGAGCAAGAGTTTTTAATGCTGCTGTTTCCTTAAATGTAGAAGTATCTGAAATCTGTAAACATTTTGATAGTGTCTCTTTGTGTTTATCAAAAGGTTTAGGATGTCCAATTGGCTCTGTGTTAGTTGGGTCAAAGTCATTTATAAATGAAGCCAGAAGATATAGAAAAATGTTAGGGGGAGGTTTGCGACAATCTGGAATAATAGCAGCTGCTGGTATTTACAGTATTGACAAACAAATTGATGATTTAAAAAAAGACCATGAAAATGCCAAAAAACTCTGTGAGGGATTATCTAAAATAAAAGAGATAAATATACTTTCAAATGATACAAATATGGTGTTTATAAGTGTAGATGATAAAATTCAAGAAAAGTTGATATCATATTTAAAAGAAAAAGGTATTTTAATATCTGGTTATTCAGAACTAAGACTAGTAACCCATAGAGATATAAGCAGTGAAGATATAGATACGGTGATAAAAGTCTTTGTTGACTTTTTTAAATAATATAATATTTGATGGGTAAAGTTTAAAATACTTACAGTTTTTATGACTGTTTTAATGAAGTTATCAAAGCAGTCAAAGAGAAGTTTATTCTCTTAAACTACAGCTGTTTTATGTACTTACTTGTAGTCTCTATTATTTTATCCAATGCTTCATTGTCCATTTTTTCAATACTTTTTAAAAGTTTTCCAACATTTTCAGCTGGTAGTTGATTTGTTTCTTTTAGTGCTTCAATCACATTGTTAACTTTATCTGCTCGAATAACCTTTTGAAGAATAACTGTTGGTATATCATCATGCATTTTACCAAGTTTGGTTCTTTCTATAAGAACAATTGTTAAGCAGTTTTCAATGTCAAGTTCACTTGTGCTTAAAGTTGCACCTAGAACTAGGGTTATTTTTTCTTTGAGTTCATTGAAGTTAAAATTATTTGTATCGTTTATTAAGTCGTGTAATAAAGTTGTGAGTTTGTCTGAATTCATCTAATATCCTTTTGTAATCGCGAATAATATCATAAGCGCTTTTAAATATCAATGGAATGTATAATTTTTAGTAAAAGTAGGGTGGTTATTGATGAAATAGTACTAACTTCTCTGTGTTTGAGTTTTGGTGTGGAACAGAATTTGAACCTGTGACCTATGTGTTATGAGCCAAAGATTTATCCCTCTACTATTTTCCATAAAATCAAACATCTTTATTTTTATATATACAAAACAGTATCCCTTTGTATGAAAAAGAGGGATACAATCAATATCTTCTAAATATCGTTATTATAGTGTATCTGATTGTAAGAAAAGTGAATTTAATATGTCACTTCTCCTATTTATAAAAAATGAGTTTTTAAAGATTGATATATTTTATCTTCGAGTATCTCTTCTCATTGAAATTGTTAAATGATATAATAAATAAATCATAATTATTCTAGATAAGTTTTTTGCTACTATAGATATATTTTCTTGATGAGTGAAATCAATAATATTTAAAAAACTCATAAAAGGCTCAGGGTTAATTCCATTTATTATCCAATATACATACATCGCATAGAAAAAATTAATTGAATAAAATAGTCTATTAATTAAATAAAGTTTGTTGTAATAATAAGGTATGTTCCATTCTTTAAGATAGTGTTGATTGATTTTCAATAATGTCAAATAGGTTAATTCATAAATAAATAAAAAACTTGAAATATATTTACCTACTCTAATAAATTCATCATGTATACTTGATATATAGTTATTGCTCATATAACAAGAACTGAAATAAAAACCAATTAACATAATCCAAAAAACTGGTAAATACCATTTTAAACCATGTTCCGATACAAATTCATTGGTTAAAAAAACAGTTTTTTCATCTAACTTTTCAATTATTTTGGGTTTTGTAAATAGTTGGTTTTTTTTTGCTTTAAGTTCATAGCTATGAAACTTATTAGCCTCAATTTTATTATTATTCTTTTCAAGATGATGTTTAATTATTCTACATGTTTCTTTGTCGTAATCTAATTTATTATTAATATTAAAATTGTTAAAATTAGCTTCTTTAAGTGTGTCAAAATCACATCTCTCAATTAGAATATTGCCTACAGTATTATTTCTAAAGTGACTGTTTTCTTTAAATTTACTATCTGCAAAAGTTACTTGTGTTTTATCTAACCTATTATCTTCAAAAGCAAAACTTTTTTCAAAAGTACAATAAAATATATAGAAATCTAACTGGTTGGTATGTAATGGAATATTGTCTATAAATATAAATTCATTCCTAAATATACAATTATTAATTTCGATTTGACCAATATCACATTCAGAAATAGCAAAAACGCCAGCAATAGGCATATTACTGTTGTTTATATTGAGGTCTTCAATTGTACAATTGTCAATAATAAATGAAAATGTACTATTGTATTTTAATTCTATATTTTTTAAAGTACACTGGTTAAATACTTTATTAGTTAAATATTTATCTGTAGGAGTTGTCAAGTTTCTTATTACACTTGAGTAAAATTCAAATACTGAAGAGAATGTACCATCAACTTTATCTATAGTTTCTATATCTGCATCATAGATAATAATTTTGTTAAGTGGAAATGTATTTTTTTTAAAGTTTCCGTATTTAAAATCATATTGATGTTTTAATATAAAAGAATGTATTTGATTTAATCTATGTTCTAATTTATTATTATATAGTTTAATTAAAACATTATAAGTATTTCTTGATTCTGTTTTTATAATTTCAACAGAAATATTGCTGGGTTCAATATTTAGAAATTTTTTTATTTTTAATTCAGAGTTTTCCAGGATTAACCTTTTTCTTTGGTTTAGTTGAAAAAATTCGATATTTTATCGAAAAATGAAACTTCTTTTTTTAAGTAGGTATTTTTTTGATATTCATCACCATCATATTTAGGAGTATAATTTTTTATTTGAACTTTCTTTTTTTTGTTATTCATATATTCTTGCATTGAATCAAATTGATTACCATCTTCATCAACATATATTGTTTTTATATATCTGTAGGTATTTGTAGGCTCTTTTTGTTCATAAAATCCGCTACCATAAGTAGTACCTGAACTTTCATCATTTTCATTTTCTATAATTTGTTTCTCTTTTACAATTACAGCATCTTTAGTAACTTCGTTTATATAATCATCATATTCATCACTTGGTTTATATTTATTTTCTTCTTTATCTGCTCTTATTCTTGATTGTTCATAAGCATATTCAGTATCACTAATATATTTGTTTTGTTTGTAACTGTATTGTCTTGCATAAGAAAGATTTGAAAATATAAGTAAAATCACGAGTAGTCTTATCAAAAAAGTTCCTTATTCTTGAGATAGTAACATATATTTGATAAAATATTTTTTAAGTAAAAATTAAGAATAAACACATTTATGTGACATTTGAAGATTGTTTAGTTTGTTTTATGATTCATTTCTTATTTTTGAGATTTCCTCATTAAAAATTGCAACGGTACTTTCTTTTTTATTCACAGGAATATTCATATCACCATAAATTATTTCTTTTATCATATCTTTAATTTCATCAGAATCCATATCTTTTGCTACTTTAAGAAAATCAATTAGAATGTTTCTCATTTTTAATTTTTCAATTTCTGTCATAAAGTCCCTTTATTTAGGGAGTATAGCACAAAAAATACAATATTTAATTTGTAACAACAAAGTCACTTGATTTAAATAAAAGGGAAGCATATGTCCCACGTATACTTGTCATATAAAGAAAAATAGAAATGTTAACTAAGTGAAAAGAAGTTTTAAAAGGTTTCTAGCCATTTATTGTTCTCATAGTAAAATGGCGCTTTATATAGAACCAGTTATTACTGAGGTAATCTCTTATTTTATAAAGCTAATTATATTAAAGGACATTTAGGAATTGGGTAAAGTTATTTTATTTTAAAAGCAGGGTGGTTATTGATGAAATAGTACTAATATATTAAGTTATGTAATTTGGGTAAAAAATCATTCTAAAAATTAATGATAAAAAAAGTGTGAAAGTACTATCTCAAGGTTCGGCGTGTAGTTAGGTTTTGGTTGCGGAAACAGGATTTGAACCTGTGACCTTCGGGTTATGAGCCCGACGAGCTACCGAGCTGCTCTATTCCGCGATCAAAAAAAGTGGAGCTGATGAAGGGAGTCGAACCCCCGACCTGCTGATTACAAATCAGCTGCTCTAGCCATCTGAGCTACATCAGCATAAAATATTCATATATATTATTAAATTATTAACTAGGTTAACAAAAAGCACATGATGCGCTTTAAAAGAATGGTGTCAAGAGAGAGACTTGAACTCTCGACCTCCGGCTTATGAGACCAGCGCTCTAGCCAGCTGAGCTACCTTGACATATTAAGACATCATTCTATATTTGGTTGCGGAAACAGGATTTGAACCTGTGACCTTCGGGTTATGAGCCCGACGAGCTACCGAGCTGCTCTATTCCGCGATCTATATGATATGGATGGGGTAGAAGGATTCGAACCTTCGAATGCTAGCACCAAAAGCTAGTGCCTTACCACTTGGCGATACCCCAATCGTTTATCAGGGTGGAATTATAGTTAAAAATTATTTTATTGTCAAGGGTTTTTAGAAGGAATTTTGAAATTTCTGCTACAATACTATATGATAATAAAATGAATTAATACTTTAATATATTTCATTTTATAAAGCTACATAAAAATTTAATTTTAAGAGAAAAATATGAACGCAATAACTAGAGTAAAAGAAGCAATTGAAGAAATAAGAAAAGGTAACATGGTCATTATGCTTGACGATGAAGACAGAGAAAATGAAGGTGATTTAGTTTATGCAGCAGCACTTAGTACTCCTGATAAAGTAAACTTTATGGCAACTCATGCAAAAGGTTTGATTTGTGTTTCTGTTACAAACGAAACAGCTGACAGACTTGAACTTAATCCTATGGTTGCTAGTAATACATCATCTTATGAAACTGCTTTTACAGTTACCGTTGATGCTGCAACTGCTAGTACTGGTATTAGTGCAGGGGAGAGAGATGATACGATTAAAATATTATCAAATCCAATCAGTAAGATTAACGAGCTTGTAAAACCTGGACACATTTTTCCATTGATTGCAAAAGATGGTGGAGTTTTGGTTAGAACTGGACATACAGAAGGTTCAATTGACTTATGTAAATTAGCTGGGTTTAATGGCGAAGCTGTTATTTGTGAAATCATGAAAGAAGATGGAACAATGGCAAGACGAGATGACTTAGATATATTTGCACAAAAACATACAATGAAACAAATTTATATTTCGGATTTAGTTGAGTATCGACTTTCTAATGAAACATTAGTAGAAAAAATTGAACAAGAAAATTGCCAATTTTTTGGAAAAGATGTTGTTCGAAGAAAATTTAGAGATCATTTAGACAATATTCATACAGTAATTCAATTTGGTAATATTACAGAAGAGACTCCTGTTAAGTTTCATGCTGTTGAATCAGATATAAAACTTTTTCTTAATGATTGTAAATTAAACTCAATGTTAAAAACAATTAATTTTCTACAAGATAAAGGTGGTTTTTTAATATTTTTAGAAAATAACGTTATGAATAAAGACAGTGTACATGACTTTGGAGTTGGTGCTCAAATTTTAAACAGACTTGATGTTAAAAAAATCAAACTTCTAACAAGTGGTGGTAAACATTCATTTGTAGGTATTACTGGGTTTGGACTAGAAATTATTGAAGAGATTCAAATAGAGGGATAGTAAATATCTTAGTTATTTGACATAAAAAAAGGGAAGGCAAATTGCCTTCCCTTTTTTATTGACTTCTAACTCAACCCTCAGGTCCAGCAGCAGTAAAGTCAAATTCACTTTCTAATGTTAAGTACTTTTTGAAGTTTTCTACATACATAACGGCAAGTTTTTTAGCTTGTTCATCGTACGCATTTTTATCTTCCCAAGTATTTCTAGGGTTTAATACTCTAGTTTCTACACCATCAAGTGTTTTAGGGATTTCTAGGTTAAAGTTTGACATAGTTTCAAATTCACTGTTGTTAATAGAACCATCTAAGATTCCATTGATACAAGCACGAGTATTTTTGATACTCATTCTACTACCAATACCGTAAGGACCACCTGTCCATCCAGTATTAACTAAATAAACATTCACTTTATGTTCATCAATTTTATTTCCTAAAAGCTCAGCATATCTTGTTGGGTGAAGCGGTAAAAATGCTTCTCCAAAACAAGAACTAAAAGTTGCAACTGGTTCTGTAATACCACGTTCAGTTCCAGCAACTTTTGCAGTATATCCACTTAAAAAGTAATACATAGCTTGTTCTTTAGATAGCTTTGATACAGGAGGTAGAACTCCAAATGCATCAGCACATAAGAAAATGATGTTTGATGGGTGCCCACCCATTAAATCAGCAGCATGATTTTCAATATGACTAATTGGATATGAAACTCTAGTATTTTCTGTTTTAGAGTTATCACTATAATCAACTACTCCATTTTCATCAGCAACTACATTTTCTAAAATAGCGCCTTTTTTAATAGCACCAAAAATCTCTGGTTCTGATTCTTCTTTGAGGTCGATAACTTTAGCGTAACAACCGCCTTCGAAGTTAAATACACCTTTGTCATCCCAACCATGCTCATCATCACCAATTAGTTGTCTATTTGGATCTGTTGATAAAGTTGTTTTTCCTGTTCCGCTTAGTCCAAAGAATAGTGCAACATCACCATCTTTTCCAATATTTGCAGAACAATGCATAGGAAGTTTGTTTTCAAGTGGTAACCAGTAGTTCATCATTGAAAAAACACCTTTTTTCATTTCACCAGCATACCAAGTACCACCAATAATTGCAGTCTTTTCTTCAATATTAAATACAACAAATACTTCTGAATGTAATTTGTGACTTGCCCAGCTTTTATCTATTGTTTTACAGGCATTATATACTGTAAAATCAGAAGCAAACTCATTAATACATTTTTCACTTTTTGGGTTGATAAACATATTTTGAATAAAATTTGCCTGCCAAGCAACCTCTGTAACAAATCTTACAGATTTTCTACTGTCTAAACTAGCACCACAATAAACATCAGTAACATATAAATCTTTGTTACTTAATTGAGTTTTTGCAGTTTTTAATAAATCTTCATAAACTTCAGCGGAAACTTTTTTGTTAACGCTTCCCCATGATATAAATTTATTTGAAGGATCTTGATTTACAAAAAATTTGTCCTTAGGACTTCTTCCTGTGAAAATTCCAGTATCAATCATTAAGGCACCAGTTGAAGAGACTTTCGCCCCTTCATTTTCTACTGCATGTTTTATTAATGTATCCACATCAAGATTTCTGTACACTTTGCCTACGTTTTCAAGGCCTAGTGATTTTTTTATTTCAGACATAATTATATATTTCCCTATGTATTATTTAAAATATTGATAAAAGTACACCAGCAGCAACGGCAGAACCGATTACTCCAGCAACATTTGGACCCATCGCATGCATTAACAATACATTTGATTTGTCATATTCTTGACCCACTTTACTAACAACTCTAGCCGCCATTGGTACAGCTGAAACACCCGCTGCTCCAATTAGTGGATTGATTTGTTGATCTTTTGGACTTAATTTGTTCATAAGCTTAGCCATTAAAACACCAGCTGCAGTACCTGCAGAGAATGCTAATAGCCCAATAATCATGATTCCTAATGTCTCAACAACTAAAAACTTATCAGCTGCTAATTTAGACCCAACACCAAGACCTAGGAAAATTGTAACAATATTAATAAGTGAGTTTTGCATAGTATCACTAAGTCTTTCAACAACGCCAGATTGTTTAAAGAAGTTACCTAATGCAAAAGCACCAATTAATGGAGTTGATTCAGGTAGGAAAATTACTGCTAACATTAAAATTAGAACTGGTAAGAATAAGTTTTCTAACTTATTTACTTTTCTAAGTTTAGGCATTCTAATTTTTCTTTCCTCAATAGTAGTTAACGCCTTCATAATTGGAGGTTGAATAACAGGTACTAATGCCATATAGGAGTATGCAGCAACTGCAATTGCCCCAAGTAGTTCAGGAGCTAATCTATTTGCAATAAAGATTGATGTTGGACCATCAGCCCCACCAATAATAGAAATAGCAGATGCACTTTGTAAGTCAAACCCAATAGCAACAGCTCCAACTAAAGAACCAAAGATTCCAAATTGTGCAGCTCCCCCAAGGATTGCTGATTTAGGATTTGCTAGAAGTGGAGTAAAGTCAGTCATTGCTCCAACACCCATAAAGATAATAAGAGGGAAGAAACCATTTGCAATCCCCATATTATAAATAATACCTAACATTCCATCTTCGCCACCAATTCCAGCAAGAGGAATATTAGCTAACAGACCTCCAAAGGCAATTGGAAGTAATAATAAAGGTTCAAACCCTTTTGCAATTGCCAGATAAAATAGTATGAAACAGATTGCAAACATGATAAGTCGACCCCATGTTTGCTCAAAGAACGTCATTTTTCTAGCATCTTCATTGTGTGATTCAGAAGTCATCACATCATCACTAGGACTAAGGATTGCGTTAATCCCCGTCGTTTTGTAAAATGATTTAAGTAACTCATTGATCGATTTTGAAACATATTCCTTCTTTTCTTCTTTTACTTGAGGTACAGCCTGAGCTGTATCACTACTTGCAAAAGAATTTAAAGTGAATATACTAAAAAACAGAATCAACATAGAAACTAATAATTTTTTATTCATCAATGTTCTCCAAAATTTGTAATAATCTTACTATTAACTAATAGTAGCTAAAGATTGACCTTCTTCAACAGGATCATTCTGTGCTACTGAAATTGACGAAACTGTACCATCACAAGGTGCTTCAACATCGATTTCCATTTTCATTGCTTCTAAAATTGCAACAACTTGACCTTTTTCAACTTTGTCGCCAACTTTTACAAGCATCTTCCAAACATTTCCAGATACAGTTGCAGGAATTTCAGTTCCTCCAGCAGCAGGTGCACTTACAGGTGCCGCATTTTCAGTTGCAGGTGTTACTTGAATATCAGCATTACCTTCTGCTACAGTTACGTTGAACTTTTGTCCGTCTACTACTACAGTGTAGTTACCAGTTGCATTACTCATACCTTTATTTTCTCCTAATTTACAATCTTTATCATCTTCACATACTGCATCATTTTCATTAGTTTTTCTAATATTTAATGGGCTTTCACCTTTTAAAAATGCAATTCCTTTTTCATCACAAGCTGCTGCAATGAAAATATTCTCATCCGTAGTCTCAATTTTCTCTTCTTTAAGTCTACCTTCCCAATAACTCATAGTTTTTTTATCATCTCTATCAGCAATATCAAGTGGGTTTTCAGT
>Ga0105351_1001105_pt1 | contig 12473 bp, 11 predicted proteins | sample EN4Hudsemesocosm_FD_83662 | JGI IMG/M metagenome (GOLD analysis project Ga0105351, IMG submission 83662) | Methane-oxidizing microbial communities from mesocosms in the Hudson Canyon - EN4B Hudson Canyon | ecosystem: Environmental > Aquatic > Marine > Cold seeps | place: Hudson Canyon... | reverse complement strand
TGGAAAGTTTAACTGGACTTATGTATTGGGTTCTGCTTTAATGGATCCATTATACAAAGGTCAAACAGTTATTGCTTACGAAGGTGATAACGATGCAGAGTCTTGGGTAAAACTGATTAAAAAACATAAATGTACAATCTTTATTGGAGTTCCTACAATTTATAGACAAATCCTTCAAAAAACAAAAATGACAATCAAAGATTGTCCAAGTCTGCGGCACTGTATGAGTGCGGGAGAACATTTATCATCTGAGATGGTAGGACTTTGGGGTGAGCGATTTGAACAAGATATCTATGAAGCAATTGGAATGAGTGAATTCTCATACTATATTTCTCACTCTAAGTTCAGACCAATTAGACCTGGATCTGCTGGATTTGTTCAGCCAGGACACAATGTAAAACTTCTGAACCCTGAAACTTTTGAAGAAGTGGGTACTGAAGAAGAAGGTATGATTTGTATTGGTTTAGAAGATCCGGGACTGTTTTTAGAATACTGGAACCTAGAAGAGGATACAGCTGCTGTTCGAAGAAATGGCTACTTCATGACAGGAGATTACGCCAAAAAAGATGAGGATGGTTACATTTGGTTTTTGGGACGTAAAGATGATATCATCAATACTTTTGGATTTAGAGTAAGTCCTCATGAAATTGAAAGAGTTATTAAAACGCATGATAAAGTTGCAGATTGTGTTGCTGTTGGTTTAGATATTGAAGCAGGGAAAACAATTGTTGCTATTGCCATTCTTGGAAATGGAAAGGTTTCTAAAAAACAAGAAGCTGAAATTTTAAAATTTGGTCAAGACAACTTGGCAAAATATAAAGCACCTAAACAACTTTTTGTTATGGCTGAATATCCTAAAACAAAAAATGGGAAGGTTCTAAGAAAAGAGTTGATTAAACAACTTCAAAATATGGACAATGAAATACAACCAACGATGAAAGAGTCAATTTACCGACCAAGACGATCAATGTTGTTTGTTCCAGCATACAACGAAAAAAATGTTCAACGATCAAGAACAGTTCTTGTTGATGGTGTTGTTTTAGACCTTGAAGGTATTTTACCCGAGCAAAGAGAACCAGCACGTGCACATTTGAAAAAGGTGTTAAAAAAAGACAGCAGTTTTGGACACTCGGAGAAAATCATTCGAGTCAATACACTCAATACAGATGAAATCAATAAAGATCTAGAAGTGATTTCTAAAATTGATGTGGATGGAGTTATTTTCTCAAACGTTGAAAGTGCTCAAGATGTGTTAAGTGCAGAGAAAATTCTTCAAGGGATCAACTCTGAGTTAGAGTTAATGGTTATGATTGAAACACCATTGGGTGTACTAAACATACAAGAGATTTGTGCTGCCACACAAAACTTAAAATGTATCATCATTGGTTCAAACTCTTTAGCACAACGATTGCAGATTAATTTGAAACATGCCCCTAAAGCAATGATTCCTTTCATGTCACAAGTGGTTTTAGCTGCAAGGGCTTATGGAAAAGTTGTAATCGATGGACCATTCTTTGATGTATCAAATGAGTTCAGTTGTGAGGCAAGTTCTAAAGAAGCCTTTACACTTGGATGTGACGGTAAAGCAGCGGTTCATCCTGCACAACTTGAGTACATCAATGATATTTTTACACCAAAACAAGCCGAAGTAAAAGAAGCAAAAGAGATGATTGAAGCTTTTAACAAAGGGTTAAAAGAAGGAAAAGAAGTTATCAAATTTGGATGTGACTTGGTTGACCAATCAAGAATCAGATGGGCACAAAGAACCATTACTCTTTATGATAGATTTAAAGAGATTGGTCAGAGCTCATTTTAAGGAGAACAGTTTGTCTAAAGTAAGCACAAAAATAAACAGCGGTAATTTTTTTGAAGATTTTACCATCGGTCAAAAAATTAAACATCCTCTTCCACGAACGATTACAGATGGGGATGTATCTTTTTACATTGCACTAACAGGTAGCAGATTTGCTCTACACAGTGGTCAATGTTTGGCAAAAGAGTTTGGATATAACAGACGACCATTAGATGATTTATTAATGTTTCATCTGACATTTGGAAAGTCAGTTCAAGATATCTCTTTAAATGCTATTGCTAACCTAGGTTATGCAGAAGTAAAATTTCCATACCCTGTATATGTAGGAGATACAGTTCGATTAGAGACTAAAATCATTGGTCTTAAAGAGAATTCAAATGGAAAAAGTGGTGTGGTTTATGTTCACTCTATTGGGTATAACCAATTCAACGAAGAGATATTAAATCTTAAACGTTGGGTCATGGTTCATAAACGAAATAAAGGTGAAATGAGTGGGATTAATGACGTACCAACATTTGCTAAAACAACGCCAATTTCAGAAGAGTTAAATATTCCAAAAGCGGATAAAATCAGTACAAGTTCTACTGGTGGAGACTATTTTTGGGAAGATTATGAAGAGGGTGAACGATTAAATCACATTGAGGGTATTACAATTGATGATAGTGATCATACACTAGCAACAAAGTTGTATCAAAATAATGCGAAAGTTCATTTCAATGATCATATGATGCAAAACTCACCGGTTGGAGAGCGATTAATGTATGGAGGTCATGTTATCTCAATTGCTAGAAGTATTTCGTTTAATGGACTTCAAAATGCACAATGGATTTATTCAATAAATTCAGGAGCTCATGCAAATCCAACACTTGCAGGAGATACTATTTATGCATACACTGAAGTGATTGAGAAAATAGATCACAATAGAGCTGATCTTGGTCTGTTAAGATTAAGAACAATTGCTTTAAAAAATATGACTCCAACTGAAGTTGAAGACGCACGTGGCGAAGATGGTAAATACTTACCAAATGTAGTTTTAGACTTGGATTACACCGTTGTGATTCCAAAGAAGCCAAAAAATAAATTAAATAAAAAATAATAAAAAGACAAAGGAAATATTATGACACACCCAAATGAAGCACTATTTGAATCAGGAAATTCTCTACCTATCATCCCAACTTGTGAGCACTTTGCAGGAAGCGAAAAGTTAATATTAAAAGCTATGAGTATGCAAGAAAAGCTGGGACCAGTTTTTGATATCACTTGTGATTGTGAAGATGGAGCTGAAACTGGAAAAGAAGTTGAACATGCAAATATGATTGTAAGAGTAGTTAACTCTGAAGCAAATAAATATGGTATGGCTGGTTGTAGAATCCATGATTTTGATCACGCAGATTGGAGACAAGATGTTGATATATTGGTCCCTGGTGCTGGTGAAAAATTAGCATATATTACTATTCCAAAATCAACGTCTTATGAAGATGCAAAAACTCAAGTTGAGTATATTCAAGCAAAATGTAAAGAAGCTGGAATTTCAAAAGAAATCCCAATTCACGTTTTAATTGAAACACATGGGGCATTAAGAGATGTAGCTCAAACGGCTACATTGCCTTGGGTACAAGTACTTGACTTTGGATTAATGGACTTTGTTTCTGGATACCAAGGTGCAATTCCAGCGTCTAATATGAGATCTCCTGGACAGTTTGATCATAGAATAATTGCTGCAGCAAAAGCAAAAGTGGTACAAGCAGCTTTAGAAAATCACATTATTCCTTGTCATAATGTTACATTAGACTTAAAAAATCCATACCAAACGTTTAAAGATGCTGAAATTGCTAGAAATGAGTTTGGTTTCTTAAGAATGTGGTCTATTTACCCAACACAAATAACCGCTATTGTTGATGCAATGAAACCTGATTTCACTGAATTAGAAGCAGCACAGAATATTTTAATCGCAGCGCAAGATGCTGAATGGGGACCAATCCAGTATGATGGTGAGTTACACGATAGAGCAACTTACAGATACTTCTGGGAACTGGTTCAAAGAGCACACTTTAGTGGAGCTAAATTACAAGAAGTAGTAACTACGAGATTTTTCTCTTAGTCACTATTTTACCAAGCACTCATGGGTCTAATAGACTCATGTGCTTTTTTACGTTTTCCTTAAACCTCAAAACTAGGCAAACAAATAAAAGATACTTTTTTTTAAAAAAGATACTCTTTCATCATAACTTATTAAAGGATACACAATGAGACAATTAATTATTGCAAAACTAGTCAGCCTCGCCGTCGCCCTTGGGCTTGTCAAGCTCGTCGTCGTCAAGAAACAAGAGGAAGAGTTTTTCGAACGCTGTTGATTTTTACACTTAACCAACAACTTCAAAATACTCACCGTCGCCTTTACGACACCTTCCTCCATCAACCATTTTAAAATCAAGTGTTAACACATCTTAAACATAGAGTTAAAATATAGAGGATACAAACATGATACAAACAAATATAAAATTAGAAGATTTAAAAGATTACTACTGTTTTGGTGTTGCCGGAAACTTTGCAAACCATTTGGGTGAAGCGGGAGAAGCAGACGAATTTGCAAAAATTGCAACCAAAGAAAAAGATGCACCAAAAGGGTTATTCCCTTTTTATATTCCAAGCCATGAAAGTTTTTTAGGAGAATTTCCTATATGTCACGACAAAATCAAACACAATGATATGGAACAATTACAAGTTGAAGCTGAAGTTGGTTTAATTTGTGATTTTGAATATAAAAACAGAAAACTAATTGATATCAAACCACGATATTTTACGGCATTTAATGACTGTTCAAACCGAATTCAAGATGGAAATAAGTTAAGTACCAAAAAAAACTGGGGAGAGAGTTCTAAAGGTATTTCGTCTGATTTTATTGAAATAGACAACTTTGATGAAAGTGGCGTTTTAAATAAATTTCACATCGCTTCTTTTGTAAGACGGGATGGCATTTTAAAAGATTATGGAACAGTAAGTGCTGTTAATTCATATTCATACTTTTTTGAGCAGTTAAAGACATGGATGATCGATAAATTCAATTCACAAGAAGATTGTGGTCCCTTAGAAGAGTTAAATCCATTGATTCACAATATGGGTGATGCTAAGGGTATGTTTATCGCTGCAGGTGCAACAGCATACACAGATTTTGGAAAACATAACTTTTTAGAAAAAGGGGATGAAATTTTCATCTATGTTTATAATGCACATTTTCACTCTTTTGAAGATATTATGCAAGATATGGCGGGAATGGATGTACATCTTTCTCAATGCAGTAAATTGCACCAAATTGTTGAATAGTTTTTTATTTTTTTGGGTTAGGTTTCAAGATTTTCTTGAAACTTAACACTTGCAAGCCCTGTTTTTATGCTTAAAGTCCACAATTTCATTTGAGCCATTTTTTTCAAAAGAACAACACTCTTGAAATACATTTTTTAATTTTTCTTTGGCTCTTTTCGCATGTGATTTCACCGTGGACAGATTTAAATTTTCTTCTTTAGCATACTCAACTAAACTCAACTCTTCAAAGTAGACTGCTGTTAATACCTCTTTTTGATTTGTTGGTAATTTGTCCATAAATGCTTTAAGACAACAGTCCAGTTCACTAATAACACTTTGTTTAACTACTTCATTTGAAAAAACATCCACATCTTCTACATTGCCCAACTCTTTTTTCCTAAAATAATCAATAATGGTATTGGAAGTGATTTTATATAACCACGATTGAATCTTTTCTTTATCATCCAATGAATCAAATTTTTGAAAAGCTTTAATAAAAACTTCATGCAATAAATCTTCTGCCACACTTTTGTTGGCCACATTTTTTAATATATAGTATAAAAGTGGTTTTCTAAACTTTTCATACAATTGGGTTATGGTATCTTGCATTGGTACTCCTTTCTTTATTATAAGACGTAATTATTAATAAAAAGTTGCAAAATTATAAAAGTTTTAAAATTTAACAAAAAGTGCAACTCTTTTTACATCTTATGCGTCTTAAGAGTAAGAATTCATAAAGGAGGATATCATGAATGAAGTAAATACAAACACTCAAAATTGTGAGTGCACATGTAACTGCTGTTGCAATTGCAATTGTAATTGTTGTTCTTGTGATGACACAACAAACAGTTCAACTTGTTGTTCAAAATAATCAAAGCCTATAAATACAAAGGAGAGCTCTCCTTTGTATTGCAATTAAAATTAACCGATATCAACCATGGCTTTAAAATAAGAGCCATTTCTTCCTAAATTATCAACATTAACATGGAATTTTTCATCCAATCGTTCATCTTCAATAAATTGATGTTTTAATTCCAAAATAAGTGGGACTGTTTTTCCTGGCATTTCAACTTGAGAGTAAAAGTCACAAAACATTGCACTTTGAGAAGAGCTTATCATAGGGGGATAATCATCTAAAACTTTATGAACATCTATTTCAAATTTCTCTACTTCGCTCTCATTTTTTCCAAGAGGCAATGCACATTTTTTAACTTGTTCTACATTGTCTTTATTGACAAAACAAATCGTTGCTTTTTTCGTTTTTAAAATATTTGCCAGTGAGTCTTTTTGACTGCCATCTTCTTTATGTCCAATAGAGACAATCAAAGTTGCTGGGTCTGAAGAAAGGGGAATAAAATAAGAAAAAGGAGCAGCATTTATAATACCTTCATCTTCAGTAACTATCCAAGCAATTGGCCTTGGAACTACTGTATCTGACATCAGTTTATATCTGTTTAATCCATTTACGTCTTTATAATCTAAAACCATATTTATCCTTTAAAAATTACATGAATAATAGCATCTATTTATTTATTGAACGCTAACAAAATAGAGTAAAATCAGAAGTTCAGTATCACGTAAGATTCAATGTTTATCTAGGTTTATATCTTATGGTCATGCTCATCAAACAATGTTATTTTACAAAATTTTGTTTCATCAACCAAGGCTTGAGCAACCACATCATCTGAAACAATTATGTGTTCTAAATGAAGTCCTTCTAATTCTTCTTTTTCCTGTGGTCTTTTTACTTTTACCACTGTTTTTGTATTATCCGTTAAATCATCAATGATTTCACAAATAAGATGTAATTTATCTGGATTTTCAATGGCAACAATGACTGCACATGCTGTTTTAATATTGACTGCATTTAAGATATGTTTACTCGCTGCATTTCCAAAAACAATAGGCTCTTTACGTTCTAAGCCCAATTCAAAATACTTCATATTATGTTCAATGATAATATAATCATGACCATAAACTTTTAATTTTTCAACAACTTCTTGTCCCAAATGTCCATATCCCAGAATAACAGTATGCCCCTTGGTATCTTTATCTACATAGGAAGTATTCTTAACCATCATAGGATCTTCAGGTAATAAAGTTGCTGCAATAGAGGAAAGGTTTTTAAGCAGGATGGGTGTCATAATCATTGATATAACAATGGTGACAATTAATATTTGAGTATATTCAATGGGAATTAAACTTCCACTTCTTGCTAATTCAATAATAGCTAAAGAAAATTCACCAATTTGAACCAAAGAAACAGCGGTTTTAAAAGCAACTCTTTTGGTATCATCAAGTCTGACCAATAGATAAATTACACTGTATTTTAATGCCAATAAAACAGGTAATAAAATCGCAATGACTAAGATATACTCTTTTATGATTGCAAAATCAATTTGCATTCCAACAGTTACAAAAAATACACCCAATAAAAGATTTCTAAATGGCGTTAGGTCTGATTCAACTTGGTGTTTAAATTTGGTTTCGCTGATCATCATTCCTGCAACAAAAGCTCCCAGTGAATATGAAAATCCAAAATAGTGTGCTAAATATGAAGAGCCAATGGCAATTAGAAGTACTGAAGTAACAAAGAGCTCTTCTGATTTTGATTTTGAGACATGTGTAAAAAAGGGTTCAAGTAAATACTTTCCTGCAAAATACAACAGAGCAATTAAAAGAACAGCTAATACGGTGGTTTGTAAAACCAGAATAAAAATACTGGTGTCTGTTTTGGTTGAAAATATAGACATCATCAGTAAAATAGGAATCACTGCAATATCTTGCATGATTAAAATTCCAAGAACTCTTCGTCCTTGAGGTTTTTTAATCTCTTTATTTTCATTATATATTTTTAATACAATGGCTGTTGAAGACAAGGATAACGCCGCACCAATAATTAAAGAAGTTCTAAAATCAAATCCTAAAACAAACTGACAAATCAAGTGAACAAAAACTGTTGTGATAACAATTTGAAGGCTTCCGGTGAAAAAAACTTCTTTTTTCATTTTCTTTAAATGTTCAATTGAAAATTCCAATCCAATGGTAAACATTAAAAATACAACCCCAAATTCTGCAATCTCTTTTAACTCTTGGTTGTGGACAGCATCATGCAAGCCAAATCCATATGCAATAATGGTTCCTGTTACAATGTATCCTATAATGGTGGGTAAATTAAATCGTTTTAATATTAAATTTACAATGATTGATATCAAAAGTGTTGATACAATAATTCCTAGCATTTTTACTTATTCCTAAAATTGTTTTTATAATGCATCTGTTTGTAGCCCTTTTTACGTTTTTTATACGCAGAGTTTAACATGGCATTTCGCAAGTCTAAAAAGTCTATGGCCAAATATTTTTGTCCATCCCTTCCCACTCGTCCTAAATATTGTATGAGTCTACCATAATAAGATATAGGAGTAGCAAAAATTATTGTATTTATTTGATTGTTTTAATTGTAATTCCAAAGAAGAAATCTCATTTTGAATTTCCTCTTTTTTAGTGTAAAGTTCGTTAAGTCTTTGATTGATTGCATCCATTGAGATTTGCCCTTAATGAAGTCTTATTCGTTATTTAGAAAACCACCTTGAATTCTCTTTTTAACTTCGTCATAACGACTTTCAATAGAAAAGTTTTTTCGTTTGCTATTTCCATCAAAAATTCCATCAGATTCAATGGTTAATATTTCATAGGTTAAATCACCAATAACTTTACCTGTAGATAAAATAGTCATCTCTTCACAATCAATATTACCATCAACAAAACCGCTGACACTTATACCTTGTGTTTCTATTTTTCCGTAAAACTCACCTGTTTTACCAATACTGATATAAGAAGCTGAAGCAATTACACCTTCAAATTTTCCATCAATATGGATAGAACCTTTTGTATCAATACCACCTATTAAGTGTGTACCATAAGGAATTACTGTTGCACCATTTTGCTGTGATGATTGTTGATCAGACTTACCAAAGACTCCCACTGAACTCTCCTTTGTTTACTAAAAATATATTCATAATTTTTTAAATTCCATTTGATGTAATCTCTTGGATTTAATGCTTTTCCTGCATAACTTACTTCGTAATGTAAATGTGGGCCTGTACTTCTTCCACTGTTTCCACTTAAGGCTATATATTGCCCTTTTTTAACTATATCCCCTATTTTAACCTTTGTTTTATTTAAATGAGCATAAACCGTCTCAAATCCAAAGTTATGTGATATTTTTATAGCACGTCCTGATTTTCCTACATTTCTTGATTGTACATATTTTACAACCCCATCTGCTGTAGCAAATACTTTTTGGTTATATTTTGCTTTTAAATCAATCCCTCTATGAAACTGTTTTTTCTTTGTGACCGGATGTTTTCTGTATCCAAACTTCCCAGTTACTCTTACATTTTTTAATGGTTTTCCATTGGGTATTGCTTGCAGAGTAAACATCTTTTGAGCAGAAGTAAGTTTTGCTAAAGTCATTCTTTGAATCAGTGAAACTTCATCATTCTTTTTTATACCTATTATTTCTTCAATATCATCAAGTTTTGAACTTAACTCTTCAATATCTTTAATTTTAGTTTCTATTCGAGAAGAATAAATATCATTTTGTTTTATTAATTTTTCTTCTCGAACGACTAAGTCTTTTATCTCTTCTTCTTTTCTTTTTCGCAGTTCTTTTAAAATAACTTCACTTTTTTCTTGTAAGACAATAAGTGCTTTTTCTTTTTCAACTTTGATTTCGATAACATCATCTCGTAAAATCGAGATTATCCAAAAACTCACCCCAATAACACCAATGACTGTAGCAAAGATAATTAAAAAGAATTTTTTTATAAATTGATGTACATTATAAGATTTCGTACCGCTTACATCTGTAACGGTTATTATGAGTCTATCTTTCACTGTTTACCTTTAAAAATTCTTCTACCACACTAAATGAGCCAAAGGCCAAATAGTTTTTTTCTACATTTATTGTTTTAAAATCATCAACCATTAAGTTCAATTTTTCACATGCACGTATCAGTTTGTTTTTTTCAATGACTCTTTCATCTTGAATATTGATGATTAAAACTTCATTGATAATGGGTTTTAAAATTTGTAGTACTTTTTCATAGTCTTTATCTTTAAAGCAATTATAGATTAAAGATATCTTTTTTTTGTTTTTTTCAAATTCATCTTTTATTACCAATGCTGCGAGTGGATTGTGTCCCACATCAATAGTGATATTGTTTTTTATTTTTTGACATCGTCCAAAGAGTTTTGTATCTTTAAATAAATTCAAATCAATTTTGATATCTAAATATTTTAACGCACTCATTGCCAGCCTTAAATTTTGCAATAAATAAGAGGGCATAAAATCAAGTTCTTTTAAATCAAACGCTTCAACTTTTGTAAAATCATACTTGGCTGCTATATCATATACTTCATCATGCAGCTGTTTATTCACAATCATTCTATTATCACAGCTTCGCAGCTTCGTGGAGGCAATTTCTTGGACAGTGTTACCTAAAAAACTTTGATGATCAAAATCAATGGGTGTAATTAAAGACAAGTCATTAGGCACAACGTTGGTTGCATCAAATTCACCACCCAGACCTGCTTCAAGGACTAAATAATCATAAGATGAACTTAAATAAAAACACAACAAGGTAGTGTATTCAAAATATGTTAATTTAGCTATGAGTTCTTCACAAAATATCTCTTGAAGTTTGATATGGGCTTCATCTAAATTATCATTGGATACATCTGCTCCATCTATCCAAATTCGTTCGTTGAATTTTAAAATATGAGGAGAACTGTAATGTACTGTCTTATAGTTTTTTTTACATAAATAATGGGCTAAAAATCTTCCTGTTGAGCCTTTACCATTTGTTCCCACAATGTGAATAACGTAAGGTAAGCTCACATGTTCTTTTAAAATATCCCATGCTTTTTTTATTGTAGTATAATCAATTTCATCATAATACAATGCTTTATTATCTAAAAAACGGGTTAAAGACTGTTCTGTTTTCATTAACCCTATTTATCTTTTCTAAACGATTCAATAGCAAATTTAGAAACCACTTCTTCTAATGCTTTATTTGCAGCAATTTTGATTGCTTCAAATCTTTTTACATCAGAAATTGTTGAACCATCATCAACGCTGAAGTCATAACTTCCTTCAACTTCTATTTTGCCTTTTCCACCAGGACCACTGTATTTTATACTGATATTTACATTGGTTCTGTATAAGTTAACATACCCATCTTTATCTTTTTGAAGTTCATCTGTGTTAACAGATTCCAGTTCAATAATTAAAACTGTATCTGCTGAGTCTTTATCATAAACCAGTTTTCTATCAAATTTACTTACAACAATTTCATTCAATGCATCTTTTACAAGAACAGAGTTTTTAGGGTCTTCAAGATTGATGACAACCTCAACAAAAACATCGCCTTTTATTTGCTCTTTTGAATAGTGTGAAGTGGGTTTATACCCACACCCCACCAAAGTGAATAGTGAAAAGTGAATAGTGAATAGTATCAGCAAAATTTTTTTATGTTTAATAATACTGTTCATCATATTCCTTATCCTTTTACTACTAAGTTAACTAACTTATTTGGTACAACAATCTCTTTAATCAAAGTTTTGTCTTCAATCCATTTAGAAGCTGACTCTTTTGCAAGTGTTAGAATCTCTTCTTTGCCAGCAGTCGGACTCACTTCTATTTCACATCTTTTTTTACCATTAATCGTTACAGCAAGATTAATTGTATCAAGAACAAAAACTTCTTCTTTAACTTCTAATGGTTTGTCAAAATTGACTTTATCAAACAGTTTTTCACTTAATTCCCAACAAAGATGTGGAGCAACTGGTTCTAAGATATTCGTTAAAACATAATATCCTTCAGCCCAAACTGCTTTATTTGTTTGCGTACTTAAGGCATTAAGTGCTTCCATAGATGAAGCAATTAATGTATTAAAAGCATAGGTTTTATTAAATACATCATTTGCTTTTTGTAAAGCTTCATATACTTTTTTTCTGGCTTCTTTTTCATTTTTATCAAGGGTTTCATGATTGATTGCATTGATATCTTCAAGTGTGCCATCTTGTACTTCAGCTGCTTTATTTGAGAATTTTCTTAAAAATTTAAAAGCTCCCTCTACCGCACTGTCATTCCACTCTAACTCTTTAGTAGGAGGTGCTGCAAACATCATAAAAAGTCTTGCAGTATCTGCACCGTATTTTTCTACGATTTTATCAGGATCTACAACATTTCCTTTAGATTTACTCATCTTAGCACCGTCTTTTAAAACCATTCCTTGAGTCAGTAATCTTTTAAAAGGTTCTTTCGATTTTGTATAACCTAATGAATTCAACG
>Ga0105351_1001104_pt1 | contig 12474 bp, 8 predicted proteins | sample EN4Hudsemesocosm_FD_83662 | JGI IMG/M metagenome (GOLD analysis project Ga0105351, IMG submission 83662) | Methane-oxidizing microbial communities from mesocosms in the Hudson Canyon - EN4B Hudson Canyon | ecosystem: Environmental > Aquatic > Marine > Cold seeps | place: Hudson Canyon | collected... | reverse complement strand
TCGTATCCATGAACCGTTTTTTCGACTTACGTTTATATCAGGATAAACGCCACTCAGCAACTTATTGATATTATTGCCACAGTGCCACATGACTAGAGTATAGACCAAGAATTAAAAAGCACCTTGCGGATTTTAGTCATGAGCACCCATACTGAAGAAGGTGCTTTTATGTTACCCTTCGTAGCTAAATGCACGTAAGTTTAAGGGCACATAAATGAATGTTAAAATAAGCTGGGGCGGTGACGCCAAATTTGTTGGCGAGTCGGGTTCCGGTCATCAGGTAACGATGGATGGCCCACCAGATAATGGAGGCAAAAACCTTGGGCCCCGCCCTATGGAAATGCTGCTTCTTGGCTTAGGTGGTTGCACCTCTTTTGATGTGATGAGTATTCTCAAAAAGTCTCGTCAAGACGTAACCGATTGCGTAGCAGAGATTAACGCTGAAAGAGCCGATGAAGTTCCCAGTGTATTTACCAAAATTCATGTCCAGTTTACGGTTAAAGGTAACAACCTTAAAGAGTCATTGGTAAAACGAGCGGTTGCATTATCCGCTGAGAAATATTGCTCAGCCTCTATAATGCTAGAAAAGGCCGGCGTAGAAATTACTCACGACTACACTATTGAGCAATAAGACAGAGGGTCTGTAATGGACAAAAAACTTAAACTTCACGGCTTTAACAATCTAACAAAGTCGCTGAGCTTTAATATTTACGATATTTGTTACACAAAGACAGAGAAACAGCGTCGGGAATACATTGATTATATTGATGAAATGTACAATGCCGAGCGCTTAACTCAAATTCTTGAAGATGTTGTAAAGATCATTGGTGCCAATATTTTAAACATTGCACGCCAAGACTACGACCCTCATGGTGCCAGCGTAACACTGCTAATTGCCGAGCATGAAGTGCCCCCTGCCCCGTCTGAAACAACAGAGGCTCCCGGCCCGTTACCCGAAGCGGTTGTAGCTCATTTAGATAAAAGCCATGTTACCGTTCACACCTATCCTGAAAGCCATCCGGATAACGGCATTAGTACCTTCCGCGTAGATATAGACGTTTCAACCTGCGGCTTAATCTCACCGCTTAAGGCATTGAATTACCTAATACATAGTTTTGACTCAGATATCGTCACCGTTGACTATCGTGTTAGAGGCTTCACTCGTGATATAGACGGTACCAAACATTACATAGACCATAACATCAGCTCTATTCAAAACTACCTGAGCGAAGATACTCAAAATGCTTATGAAATGATTGACGTGAATGTCTATCAAGAAAATACATTTCACACAAAAATGCTACTGAAAGAATTTAATCTGGAAAACTACCTGTTTGCTGAAGGAACCGATGCCTTTAACAAAGATGAATTAAAAGATATTCAAAAGCGTTTGAAGAAAGAAATGCAGGAGATTTTCTACTCTCGGAATATGCCTAATCTTTGAACTAGCCATAAACCCTGTGCTGCATAAGCTCCTTTACTCTGGGCCTGATGATCAGGTCCATAGCCAAGGGCATTTTATTACCAGGAATAACCAGCGTATCTCGGCGAGATACAAACGAGTTCTCTATCATCTGCAATAAATAAGGAAAATCTACCTCACTATAGTGCTGAAAGTGAATAACCACCATGCTTTCATCATCGCTGGGCACGTCTCTCATTACAAAAGGGTTTGAGGTATCAACGGTAGGCACTCGTTGAAAGTTGATATGGGTATTAGAAAACTGCGGCACGATGTAACGAACATAATCATCCATTCGGTTCACAATAGTATTCACCACCGCTTCCTTGGAATAACCTCGTGACTGGGTGTCTCTATATATTTTCTGTATCCACTCCAGGTTAACAATTGGTGCGACACCAATTAAAAGGTCAACGTGAGGCGATATATTTACATGGTCCGTTTGAATCCCACCATGTAAACCTTCATAAAATAATAAATCTGTACCCTGCGGTAAATTTATCCATGGGGTAAAGGTGCCTGGTTTCTCCCCGCCTGCAATCAACTTATGATCATCATCATGAACATAATGGCGATACTGCCCGGCCCCCGTTGAAGAGTAATCTTGAAATAAGTCTTCAAGTTTATCTACATGGTTGGCATCCAGTGAAAAGTGGTTCCACTCACCATAATGACCTTGCTCGGCAAGGTTCGTCATTTCTTTACGGGTATACTTATGAAAACTATCCCCCTGAATCATGGCTGCGTTGATTTTTTCATCAGCAAAAATGCGGCTAAATATATTACTAGCTGTAGTCGTTCCTGCACCGGAAGAACCAGTCACTGAGATAATCGGATGTTTAGCTGACATTACCACCTACTTACGGGTCGCGAATTGATAGGGGGTATAGTACCATTTAAAAATCATTCAATCTCAGGATTAAATTCATGCCCGAAGTTCATGATCTAGGTCTCATCATCGACTCACATATTCCCCTGATCATCATTCAGTCCCATGAAGAAACCCGGAGCATTGATACTCTTTCTCGCCTGGCTCGTAAACGCGCACTACCCATCTATAGCTGGACAATAACTGATGGGCTTAAACGACGTGGTTTTGGGCTTGAGTTAGAAGAAAAAAATAAACTTGATGAGCCAGATGATATTCTAAACCATATCAAACGTTCATCTACCTCTGGCATCTATATCCTCTGTGACTTTCACCCTTGGCTAGATGACGCGCCTCGCCGTGTAAGGCTGTTAAAAGATATAGCACTCAATCACCGCCGTACAGCGCACACCGTTGTACTTATTAGCCATCAATTGAAAACCCCACCAGAACTCAAACATTTAAGTGCGCAATTCACGATGCACCTTCCGTCACCTGAGCAGATTATGACGATTGTTAGGGATGAAGCGGGTAAGTGGTCAACAAGCAATAAAAACAAACGGGTAAAAACGGATAATAAAACGCTACAGCAATTAGTGAAGAACTTACAGGGTGTAAGCTATTCTGAAGTAAGACGCCTTGCTCGCGGAGCCATCGTTGATGATGGTGCAATTACTTCTGATGATATCCCCAGTGTAAATAAAGCTAAATTCGATCTCATGGATATGGATGGTGTTCTGAGCTTTGAATACGATACAGCTAAATTTAGTGATGTTGGCGGCTTAAACAACCTAAAACGCTGGTTAACGGAAAGAAAGTCTGCATTTCATGAAACAGGCGAGCATGTACTACAGCCACCAAAGGGTATCATGTTACTTGGGGTGCAAGGGGGAGGGAAAAGTTTAGCAGCCAAAGCCGTATCAGGGGTATGGGGAGTACCACTGTTGAGACTTGATTTCGGGTCACTCTATAACAAGTTCTTCGGTGAAACAGAGCGCAACCTTAGAGAAGCATTAAAACTTGCTGAGCTGATGTCGCCTTGCGTGTTATGGATAGATGAAATTGAAAAGGGCTTAGGCCAAGATAGCAATGATCAGGGCATATCAAAACGAATACTCGGCACTCTACTGACTTGGATGGCGGAGAATACACACTCGGTATTTATTGTTGCAACAGCAAACAATGTTTCAGCCTTGCCACCTGAGTTAATTCGTAAAGGAAGAATTGATGAAGTGTTTTTTGTTGACCTGCCAGACAAAGCCGTTCGACAAGAAATATTTGAAATTCATTTAGCAAAACGGGCACTCGATAGTAAGCAATTTAATACCCGCTCACTTGCTACCCTCTCAGAGGGTTTTTCAGGTGCAGAAATCGAGCAAGCTATCGTGTCTGCACGGTATGCAGCGCAAGCTCAGGAAGTTGAAGTGAACGAAACGCATATATTGAATGAGATTACTTCAACCCAACCGCTTTCGGTGTTGATGTCAGAGAAGCTAGGTGAGTTGAGAGTGTGGGCTCAAGACCGGACAGTGAAGGCGTAAATATTTTTCGCACCAATCAAATATTCCCAAGCAGTCGGGGTTTTTCTATGGCATACCCTTGCGCATAATCAACCCCAAGATTCGTTAAAATATCAATACACTGCTTATCTTCAACGTGAGTGGCTACCAGCTCTTTCCCCATAAAGTGAACCATTTCAGTCATTGAGCGAACCATAGCGCAATCACTTTCATCGCTTGCCAAGTTTTTCACAAAGGTTCCATCAATCTTAATCATATCGACCGGAAGCTCTTTAAGAAAATGATATGACGACATGCCAGCACCAAAATTACCAAGGCAAAAGTGGCAGCCAATATCTTTTAACTCATTCATAAAATCAGCCACACTATGAACATTAGATATGGCGGAGGCTTCTGTAATTTCAAACCATATTTTTTCGATTGGCGCATCATTCTTACTTAAACGATGATAAATAAACTCTAAAAGCTCTTCATCATTGAGCGAATGGCCTGACAAGTTAATACAAATGCCGCCCATGGCATCCACTTCAGCTTGGTGCTGAGACATCCAGTCAAGCATGTGCCCTACAACCCACCGGTCTACCGCCTGCATTCGGTTATACTTTTCAGCGGTACGCACAAAGTCATACGCGGGTATCAAATGCCCTACATCATCATAAACACTGAGTAATATTTCATACTGTGTTTTGAGTTTTGTTTCTGCCTGCAGAGGAATAATCTTCTGGCAGCGCAATAAGGTGCGTTCATCATTGAGATTACTAAAGCCTGCAACCTTTGCCTTTATTTGTTCTTGTTGAGATAAATTCGGTGCATCCGCCAAATAACGCTCTATTTTATTAGGGCCTTTTTGTTTGGCTTTTCGGCAAGCCTCTTCAGCGGCTTTAAGTAATTTTTCTGAGTTTGCGACCACATCTCCAGCAGACGCTAAGCCAATACAAACCGCTAACTGATAAGATTTATTCTCCCACTTAAATGCATCGTCATGTATTTTTTTAACATACTGAGTTGCAAGCCCTTCAATGTTGGCATGTTTAACCAGCACACCAAACTCATTACCCCCCAAGCGAGCAACAACCGCACCTTGAGGTGCATAATCGACAAGCAGAGTAGCTACATCTTTTAGTATCTGATCTCCCGCCTCATAACCTGCGGCATCATTTATAATCCGAAATTGTCTCAAGTCGATATAGAGCAACGAGCACTCAAGGTCTTCTCTCTGCCCCAGCAAGCTCTCAACATTACGCTCAAACTCTTTTCGGTTAATCAGGCCCGTTAATTCATCATGGGTTGTAGCAAAAGATAGTTGGCCATAAACCTGTTTAACCATGTTGTCGAGACTCTCGTCAACAATCGGCACTTCATAATCTTTCTCAATAACTGCAATTTCTTTCTGCAAGTAACCCGCTACCGTCATCAGGTCAAGCTCAACCACTTTCATTCCCTGATGGTTAACAAATACGAACTTAGAGTAGCCTTTTCCAACCCATACCAAACGCATATACTGGGGAGACTCTGGGTTTTTAAGATATTTTAACCAGTTACCCACTTCCAATTTCTGCGCCCGCAGCACCCAGCGTTGCATACCTCGATGTCGACTTTCAGTCAGTAATGACACATCTGCATTTTCAACTGCCTGCTCTGCTGGCATTGTAATCATTTCAAGCTTACGTTCTCGCGAACCAACTAAGAAGCGCTTTAATTCATCCCGAATATGCCCCGATGGCATGTGGTTGCTGGATATTGAAGCTAAGCCATCTTGTATGATTCGCAATAAGTCAGTCAGGTTAAGATCCAGCGTAGGGTCTTCGCCATAAGCCAGCAGGCTATCAAGTACACCCAAATAATCTTGCCATGCCTGGCTTTGGTCTCCCTGGCGAATATAAGTCAGAGACAATAAATCTTGCCAGCCACCATTAATGAGTGAAACCACTGCTTTAGGAACCTTGCGACCACCAATTCTCTTTTCAATCTGTCTCGCGACGATTTTTTTCGCTTGCACTACTTTCTGAGAACCTTCAGCGGCAGCAGCAACTCGCTCTACGTTTCGTCGATAAAGCAGATTTTGTCGGTCAACCAACTCATCAAGCTCTCCAAGTACCTCGTCAAATACGCCAGTGTCTTGCTCAAACTCATTATTAACCCGCTGAATAATGCCTTCAATTTTCTTTTGATTAGCGGGGTTAGGACGTCCGCCCTTAATGCCTAGCTGGGCAATTCGATTGAGCACCGACCGTACAGGGCTTTCAATATCCTCAAAAAACTCTTTATTTCTCATTAGTACCTTAAGCACCGGCACTTCAAGTCGCGTTAATTGAGTCTTGGTTGTCTCTGTTAACTTCTGGCTCCCTTTCATACTTACAAAGAAGCGATCAACAACATCAACAGCACCTTCTTGCTCTTTTGATAGTCTCTTTTTACCCCCCGTACTTGTTTGCAACTTCTCTTTTACCCGAGCAATAAGCGGGTCAACCTTAGCGACATTGTCTGTTTTAGCGCTAATAGCATTAGTCTGCAGATCCCTTAAGCCCGACTGCAATTCGTCATGATTCCATTTCGGCAGCTTAAGCTCAGCTTCGCGCTCTTTTTCCGCAGCGGGGCTTAATTTTTGCTTACTTTGTTCCAGTTTTTCAAATAAGGCGTTAATAGTCGAATAAGCACTTTGTGCCGCTTTTTGGTGTGCTTTAAATTGAGATATATCGCCATTACTAAGCCCCTTACCCAGTTGGAACGGAGGGTCTAAAGATTGAACGTTCTGGGTTTCAGGCGAGGGCTGTACACTACGTGACGTAGTCACACGGTCTGAATCAATACGAGCTACTGGAGTATTTTTTTCGACGCTGCGAGTTTGGGTTACCTTATGTTCTTTAACCGGCTCTTTAATCTGTTCGTCAGAACTTGTAGTGTGAACCTTATCATCACTTTCGTCTCGTCCTTTTCGGTCAGAAAGATACTTACTCAAATCTAGGTCTGGTAAAATATTTTGACGGATAAGAATCTGGTTTAGCTCTTCGTATAAATCAGCCATATTCCTTATCACGCTATTATCAAACGTTCTAAAGACAACCTTATCAGCCGACCGGGCGAAGTTGAATTGCGTGACCGCCTCACGAAAAGCATAAACGACCAAGGCTGGCCCCAAGGGGTTTTGATAGCCTAGATGATTTACAACACCCACTTTATCCAGCCGCATTTTAAGTTGTAGTAATGCGCCCCGGTACTGAGTTTCTGCCTTGGTCACCATCACCTTAAACAGCAACCAGTCTTCAAACTCATTTTTTTCAATCAGGGAAAGGTTGTTTGCATGATTATCCGCCTGCTCACTTTTAGCCCGTCCTGGTTTTAGTGGCGCTGCGACTGCGGCAAGGGTCAGTAAGCGTATTTTGGATTGTTTGTCTTTTATTGTTCCCGCTGCATCCATCAGTTCATTACAAAGCTGATCACTAGATGCATTGTTTGCGGAATGAACAAGCGCAGCATCTACATCAGAGAAATAGAGGTCTAATAAGGGCTCTAGGTGTTCTGCAATTGTTTTATTGCACTGACGAACAACAAAAGCAGCCTGTCCTGTTTCACTATGAACGGTTGGTGCAGCGCTTTCTTGATTACCGCAAAGCGTTAACATAGCGTCGATGGCATCGATATCAACTTCAATAAAACACACACCCATAGCACCTTGTATTAAGCGTACAGGGTGAACTACAACACGATGCTCTTTTCTCGACGCAGGGTCGGTGAATAAGACTTTAACTTTTAAATCAGGGGATTTTTGAACCGCTTCACGCACAGACAATGACACATCATCATCATATTTTATAAACAAACCTTCCGCACAGAAATCAGCAATATCACAGTGCCAGTACTGTTCACCAGTTAATGTTAGTTTTGCCGCAAGCTTAATTGGGCGACGGAGGCTCGTACGCCGTTCCATGGTCATTTAGATAGAGTCTCTTTATACTGAGGTCAATGTATGTTCAAACTACTATTAATTACTAATTAGTATAGACAGATTTTAACATTAGGTAGTAATGATCTGTAAACAAAAGTAAAACCAGCCAAGGGTTACACCAAAACAATGATAAATAAACCATTTCTTTTACTTTCTGGCTCTTTATTACTCGTCTTTTTTGTTACTTTAAGCTTAACGTTACAAGGTTGCAGCAGCTTTTCATATTATCGGCAAGCCATGGGTGGACAGTATGAAATACTGAATCGTCGGGTTGAAATAGACACCTTAATCAATGACAAGAATACCCCGGAAAAACTAAGGAAAAAGCTTGAAACAGTACTTCAGGTAAGAACGTTTTCTAAGAATGAAATGGCCATGGATGTGGGTAGCAATTACTCTCAATATAGTGACTTGCAACGAAACTATGTCGTTTGGAATGTATCCGCCAGTCCCGCACTTTCTCTTACACCTCACCAATGGTGTTACCCTATCGTTGGCTGTCAGAGTTACCGAGGTTATTTTCATCAGGAAATGGCTGAAGAAGAAGCTGCAAATTTACAACAGCAAGGATATGACACTTGGGTAGGCGGCGTTTCAGCTTATTCAACATTGGGCTGGTTCGAAGACCCTGTTTTAAACACTTTTATTTTCAGAAACGATGCAGACTTAGCCGCCCTACTTATTCACGAACTCAGTCATCAAATACTCTATATAAAAGGCGATACAGCCTTCAATGAAAGCTTTGCCACTGCAGTAGAAATTGAAGGTTTAAAGCGCTGGCTCAAAAAAGTGGAACAAGAAGAACTATTAAGTGCCTACCAGCAAAAAAGAGAAGAGAAGGCTTTTTTTATTCAAACAGTCTCAGCCACCACCAAAAAGCTAAAAACACTTTATGACTCTGAGCTAAGCGAAAGTGACAAAACACTCAAAAAAGAACAGCTTATTTCTGCGCTGAAGGAAAATTATAGAAAAGCCGTTGCAAATAACACTTTACGGGGTTACTACGCACATTGGTTTGACGAAATTAACAATGCCAAACTGGCTGCAATATCGAACTACTATAATTATGTACCTGCTTTTAGTGCAATGATTGATGAAGTTAATGGAGATATGGCCGTTTTTTATAAGCAGGCAAAATCGCTTGGAGAGAAAGACAAGAGAATACGAGATAAATTGCTGAATGAGTATTTATTGCAAAATAAGCAAAGTCATGCCGTAATTAAATAAATATTATAATAAAAAAGAGAGTATCTATGTCTGACTCATTGAAACAGTACGCAGCCAAATACATATTACTCCTAAGTGCCTCCATGGCTGTACCTTCGCTTAATCAAGCAGCCACACTAAGCGGTCAGATTCTATCAACAGAAGGGCAACCTATTGCTGGCGCAATCATTACTTTAACCAGCCCATCTGAACAACGCAGTGAATCTATTTACAGCAATGCTCTTGGTTATTTTACCTTAGATAACCAGCTAAGCGGTGAGCTAGAATTTAGAGTGCGCACCCCTTATTTTGCAGACCATACTCAAACAATAAAAACAGATAATGCTACTATCGCCAGTAGTGCAGCAGAACAAAGCATCACCATAAAGATGATTCGACAGGAAGATCCACAAGCACTCTCAGATAGCCTCAGCGCCAGTGCTCACGTAGCTCAATTAACATTTAACGAAACTGAAAATAACACTGCATTCAGAAGCCAATGCCACTTCTGCCATCAGATGGGGAACGAGCTGACGCGACGACCACGAAATGAAGACGAGTGGCAACAGGTACTGGAGCGCATGCAAGGCTATGGCGCTTTAATTACCAGTGATAATGAAGATGGGTTTCGCGACACCCTAAGCAAAACCTTTAACGGTAAACCTGTTAAAGCAATTCAGAGCCATGACGTTTCACCCGAGTTATTCCAGGCAGTTTATAAAGAGTGGCAAATCGGAGATGCTCAATCCTACATTCACGATATTGAAGCCGCTTCAGATGGCGTTTTGTATGGTGTTGATATGGGGAATGACCTGCTTTATGCACTCAACCCATCTACAGGTGAGAAAGAAATCTTCCCTTTTCCTCCAAGTGACTTACCTTTAGGTGGCATGTTTTCTGGTGCCGTTGCACCTCTGGGAACATTTAACGCAAAACACGGCCCTCACAGCATTCAAGAAGGGCCCAATGGCAAGTTATGGACGACCAACTCATTGGCGGCCGAAATTATGTCTTTCGACCCTCAAACCAATGCATTCAAAATTTACCCTATAGGTGAAGATGCTATTTACCCTCACACCCTGCGCTGGGATCAACAAGGTAAGCTTTGGTTTACCTTAGCACTCTCTAATCAAGTAGGCATGTTTGATCCTAAAACAGAAGAATTCATATTAATTGAAACGCCATCTAACGGCGCTTGGCGCTGGATAGCCGACGCGATGTTCCCGACCATTCTTGAAGTCGCCTCATGGTTTCCAAAAGAAGACCTGCATTTAACCCTGTCTCACCACAAAACCAGCGGCGAGGGTAAAGATGTATTAAATCTACCCTACGGCCTAGATATTAACCCTACAGATGGAAGTGTCTGGTACAGCAAACTTTACGCGGGTTACATTGGCCGAATCAATCCTGCCACCCTTGAGGTAGAGGAATTCAAAACACCACTTAATGGCCCTAGGCGTTTACGCTTCGATAAAAACGGGACACTCTGGATTCCTTCTTTCGATGAAAGTGCCCTGATGAAGTTTGACCCGACCACCCAGCAGTTCAAAATATTTGAACTGCCAACACTAGCCGCTAATGAGTATGAAATCCCTTACGCGCTGGGGATTCACCCTGAAACACAAGAGGTTTGGATTACCTCAAATTTATCTGACAGGATATTCCGCTTTCTCCCAAAGGAGGAGCGTTTTGTCAGCTACCCTAGCCCCACACGAGTCACTTTTTTGCGTGATATGGTATTCCCAAAAGATGGAAGTATTTGCTCAAGCAATGCCAACCTACCTGCACATGCAATCGAGGGCGGACTTCCTAAAATTCTTTGCATTTACCCTGATGCATTAAACGCTAACAACGCACCTAAGGGTGAGAAGTAAGATGAAACCACAAAACATTATAATTACTGGCGGTGCAAGCGGCCTTGGGCTAGAAATAGCCCAGCGTTATGCAAGACAGGGCGCTAATATTGCTCTGCTGGATCTTACAAAGTCTGATAAAGCGCTTAATACAGTAAAACAAGCCTGCCGTTCAAACACTCAAAAAGTTGAATTATTCTGCGTCGATATTTCTCAATTTGACCAGGTCAAAAAAGTTATCACAAAAGCGGTTGATCTTATTGGTTCACCAGACACAGTGATTAACTGTGCAGGCATTAATAACGCCTGTGGCGTATTCGACAAAATTGACCATAACGCCTTTGAAAAGGTTGTGAAAGTTAATTTATTTGGTTCCAGAAACATTGCTGAGGCGGCGCTTCCCTACATGAAAGGAAAGGAAAGCAAGATCGTATTCATTGCCTCTTTGGCGGGTATTGTGGGGAACTATGGGTATACCCCCTACTGTGCCTCTAAATTTGGCGTAATGGGGCTAGCCAATTGCCTTAGAATTGAGCTTAAACCCCACAAAATCAGAGTGCAGGTTGTCTGTCCACCGGAGATAGATACGCCAATGGTTGTTGATGAACACAAGACTATCCACCCTACCACCTTGAAACTCAAGTTAATGGCCGGTTCATTAGGTTTGGAAGAAGCTATTGATGGAATAATGAAAGGCTTAAACTCTAAGCGGTTTCTCATTATCCCAGGAAAACTAGCCAAGTTCACATACTACTTGAACCGCTTTGCTCCCAGCTTTATTACTCATGCAGTAGTAGATTCGGTCGTTGCCAAAGCGGATGATTAGTTAAGCACATTCTCCGCTGGCACATAGTCATACCCCAAATCTCTGGCCACAGGTTCACAAGTCACTTTACCCTTGTAAATATTAAGCCCATTACGAAGGTGAGCATCATCCAGTAAAGCTGCGTTATAACCTTTATTGGCTAAAGCAACCACGTAAGGCAAGGTTGAGTTCGTTAAAGCAAAAGTAGCCGTTCGAGCCACACCACCCGGCATGTTCGCAACACAATAATGCACAATACCATTCACGTTATAGATTGGGTCTTGATGGGTTGTCGCTTTGCTTGTTTCAAAACACCCCCCTTGGTCAATCGCAACATCAACCAACACGGCACCCGGCTTCATTTTGGCTAAGGTTTCGCGCTTAACCAATTTTGGAGCCGCGGCTCCAGGTACTAACACAGCCCCCACAACAAGGTCAGCACTACAAACAGATGCCTCAACAGTCTCCACCGTTGAGTAAAGCGTTTTTAGTCTTGGGCCATAAAGATTATCAAGCGTTTTCAAACGATCAATTGAACGATCAAGCACCGTCACATCGGCACCTAAGCCCATAGCCATTCGCGCTGCATTCTCACCCACGACACCACCACCTATAACAACTACTTTACCTGGCTCTACCCCGGGTACACCGCCTAGCAAAGTGCCGTTACCGCCTTGTGCTTTTTCTAAAGTATGCGCTCCGGCTTGAATAGCCATACGCCCAGCCACCTCGCTCATGGGGGCAAGCAGTGGCAAGCCTCCATGACTATCCGTTACCGTTTCATAGGCCACAGCCACTGCACCTGATTCAATTA
>Ga0105351_1001103_pt1 | contig 12475 bp, 7 predicted proteins | sample EN4Hudsemesocosm_FD_83662 | JGI IMG/M metagenome (GOLD analysis project Ga0105351, IMG submission 83662) | Methane-oxidizing microbial communities from mesocosms in the Hudson Canyon - EN4B Hudson Canyon | ecosystem: Environmental > Aquatic > Marine > Cold seeps | place: Hudson Canyon | collected... | reverse complement strand
GTTACTTTGCCATTCGAGATAAAGACAACAACTACAAAGGCGTGATTGAAATGTCACAAGACATCACAGACATCTTAAAAATTGAAGGGCAAAACAGGCTACTTGATTGGGGTTAGTAATAATGTAAGCTACTGTAGTTCAAACTTAGTTTAACACTTTTCAATTTCGGATTTGACCTAATCATACAGTTGATTAGGCCAGTAATGAGCCTGAAGCGGTCAACAATGGTGACAAATACTCACCTAAATTTAAGTCGGCTTAGATACGATAGCGGACATTAGTCTTGGCTTATCTAACGACATTTGAACCGATGAAAATCAGTCATGCGTTATATAGTAGAATTTTTCTAAATTTAATCAGAAATCTATAAAGTCGAAAATTATAATTTGATTAGAAAATACCAAAGCGGACATTAGATTAATATGATTTTCGGTATTAAATTCTGTGGCGCTTCGGGGCACAAACCGAGATAGATTTTATGCAGTGCCTTACATAAAACTAAATTGTTTATTTAGGCTCTATAACTCTCATTTACTGGCTATTTAGTTCACCTCATAATTTAAAATAGACACTATTAGGCATCGAAAATACGTCTTTTTAGCTACATTTAAAACATACATTGGTTAGTCGAATAAAATTAGATAATAAAAAGCCCCGATTAGCGAGGCTATTAACTCAAAAAGGAGTGCTAATACCGATCTTTCTTGATCAGTTTTATCTTTTGGCAACAAACTTAAGTTCGACTTAAAACCAACTCACCGCCTTGATAACAAAACATAGGCGAGGAGTAGTTTTTTAAACATCCTTACCCTATTTTAATGTTCTTTCCATTAGAGTTATTTTACTTTCGTTATTGCTAAATGAGATCGATGACCAACTGTCACCGACCCCTTTATTATTCTTATTGAATTATTATATTATTTAGATATTCTTCAAATGAAGAAGCTTGCTTATCGGCAGTAGTTCCATGGGCAGAGTAAATACTTCCATCATCAGTGACAAACAAATCGAAACCTAGATGGTCATCTTTAAATCCTATATAGGTACATGTTTTGCCAATATGATCCTTAATATTATTTTCTAACTCCTGGTCTAGGTCTAATTTAAAATCAGGTTCATCATCTTTAGAAATATCTTTATAGTTATCATACCCAAATATATCTGCTCGTAAATTTCTTGATGTTTCAGAATTATCTATATCAAAATATAATGTTTCATTCCCACTTTTCCCTAAAAACTCTAATTTTAACAAACCGTACTGAGAAACTATATTTTTAGCTGCCCCAAATATAGTACTCTTGTCTGGTCGTATAAGGTTATCAAATACATCTCTATCTTGATTCCAACCGATAAGTTTAAGTTTTTCAATTACTAATTCATTAAGTTCTGTCATTTTATTAACTCATCTTTTTTATTTACGTCAACAATTCCTGAGTTTTGTTGTACGGAGTTACAAGAGTCACATGCTTTTTTAGGGGAATTGACACCCGCCTTATTGGTTGTGTTTCGAATATCCATTTTTGTACCTTTCAGGATTTTTTTAGCTTGATCAACATTTCGAATGGAGCTACCTGTAGATTTCTCAACACCTCTAATAATTTGGGAGCACATTGGTGCCTCAGCACACTTACCGTGGCTATCCCCCACACGTTGAGATGCAGGAACATTATCATACATTTCATCGACTACTTTATGGTTCGGGGTACTATTATGATCTTTACTTCCTCCAGAATAATACTTTTACCAGTAATTGCAGCAACATCATCTGTAACTTCTGCCGCCCCAGCTGCACCGTTTCTACCGTATCCTTGCCCACTTTTTCGGGCAGCATCTACAGACTTTTCAGCTTCAGAACCGATGTTTGAGACTTTTCCATTAGTAACTTTCGTAACACTTTTAGTTGCTCTATTACTAACTGATGCCACATCCTCTAAAGCTCTTCCTACTTTAGTCGTGCCCGCAGGAAGGCCCGGCACAAACAAAGCAGCGGTGTCAGCCGCTAAGTCAACAAGACCATCAGATACCAATTGAGGGTTATTCATTGCATAACCGTAACCAATTTTAGCAACGTCATAAACAATACTAAAAGCATCCCAAGGAGTTTCAAAAATATAGCCTGTTGGATCAGTGCCAAATAAGGGGTTATTCATACCGTAACTGTAAGGGTTAATCGATTGGCTATTTCCTGGTGTAGATTCCGCGCTAACATTGCCACCTGTACCAGCCTAAAAGTGCCATTACAACCAGTAAAAACTTGCCAGTCCACTATGATAATTAAGCTTAGCCAACGTTTGTTTTTGAGAGGATGTTTTCTATTGTTTAATACGAACGGGATATTAAACAAATTAGCTAATATTAAACTGAATATGGTCTATTGCAGTTTAATATCAGTGACTCTGACCCCTTTGATTCATATCAGTGACTCTGACCCCTTTGATTCTGCGTTAGCCGAGCGCGTCAACGGTATCTTGAAAAATGAATACTTGCTAGTGAAACCTAAAGACCTGCAAGAGGCTAAGAAAATGGTTGAAGGCTCTGTAATGACATATAATCAAAGAAGGCCGCATACGGCTTTAAAATACAAAACGCCCGATGAAGTACATCAGGCGTTTTAATCTAAAATGTGTCAACCCATGCTAGGACGGGTCATTTATAATAATCTCAAACTTATTTATTGATGATTATTTAACCTTAATAGAAAACATTACTTATTTCCATTTTACTGGGTGTTTGCTATTTTCTGTAAATAAACCTAACTTAGGGGGCCTTTTTATTTATTTAATATACTCAATAGCTTTTTCTCCCACTTGTTCTTAGAAGGATTTTCTAAAGATTGACCTTTAGCAATAACATCCTTTACGGATTGACCTGACTTATTTATCAATTCTGGATTCGCTCCCTGCTCCAGTAAAAGTACTGCAATTCGATATTGTTTTAAAGTAATGGCTGAAATTAATGGCGTGTCATTATTCCAATCTCTTAAATTAACATCAGCACCACCATCTACAAGCAACTTCACAATTTCAAAATTTGTCGACATAATAGCTCTAAATATAAGTGGTTCACCTCTAATCGGGTTATATAGGTTAGGATCTCCCCCTTTATTTAACAAATATTGCAAAATTTCAACGTGCTGAAAAGTTATCGCTAAACTCATTGCAGATGAACCATTCTTATTTTGGTCATTAATTTCCAAGCCTTCTTTAAGCAAAGCTCTAGTTTCTTTCAGGTCCCCAACTTTTACAGCACGCATTAACGGGGTATATCCATTAGAGTCAAATTTAATTTTATCATTTGCTGCGCTGGCTTCCTTCTCATAACAACCAAGCAATATAAAAGCCAATATTATTATAAATACATTTTTCATAAACTAATTACTCCCTAAAATTTCGTTTACATATGATATACCATGTCTTTCATTTCTTTGACCAACATTAAAGTATTTACGTAATTTATCCTTTGCAGGAAGCTGTATTCTGTTGCCAAGGGCCTTAGGAAAGCCTGATTTTTTCTGCAAATAGGTGAGGATCTCTCCTTCTATATGATATGAATTTATATTCGACTGACTCTTATAGCCGATACCATACCTTAAATACGTATTGAGTGAGAGACCTGCTGCGTTGAATGTATTAGCTTTTATATTTTGTGATTGCGCAGCTAAACTAGCTAATCCGCCTCCCAGAGAATGACCCGTTACAGATAACCTAATTTCTCCTAATTTATTCATTATCATGGCAGTATTTTTAACAGCCAAAGAGTGCTGCATTGAAAACCTACCTAAACCTTCACTGAAGTTGGCTGCCATATCCGAACCAGCTAACTCCTCTGTACCAGCAAAAGCGTATACGTAATCTCCTGAATTTTCATCTTGATACAATCCTGACTTAAATCCCGATTCAATATCGTTCATTGCTCCCGGTAAAATACCCTTGTCCAATAGCTGCTTATCATTAAGTTTACTCACACCGACACATTTTAAACAACCCTGCCCGTCATATACGTGTTGGCTAATAACAGCGTCTCGAATTGCAGATTTTGATACCATAATTCCTGTTTTGTTGCCTGAACGATTATCTTTTATCCGTACTTTTTCATTTTCCTGTCCATTTTCAACCGCCACCTCATCTTCGTTTTGGTTTTCAGTCACTACGCCGCCATTAATCTCATCAATTTCTTTGCTTACATACCCCGTTGGATCTGTCCCACTTAATGGATTATTAAATATATAAGTATATGGGTTAATACTCTGTGTATTACCCGGAGCTTGAATAAAGGGGTCAACTGACAAAAACCGCCCAAGTAATGGGTCAAAGCCACGGCCATTCATATGAATTAAGCCTACCTCAGGTAAGTGCTCATGACCCGTAAAGCCTCTAGGTGTAGTACTCAATACGGCTAGTTGGTTGTTATTATAAGCATCAAATGCACGGCCAAATACATCATAAGCCCGACGCTGTATCAGTAAGTCGGTTTGGTTTGTGTTATCTAATGATTTATCACCATTGGTTAAGCTCGTTACTGAGCCTAATCTATCAACGCTACTATGCACTACTCGCGGCTTATTTTTTTCATCACTAATAATACTGTGCTTACCAATATACGCTTTTTGAATACGTGTACCGTTGGCTTTTATTTCTAGCTCATAATTTCCAACATAGTATTTTGTAATTTGACTGCTACCCGACCCCTTAACTTGTAAAAAACGTTGCTCGTTAGCATCATACTTAAAGCTAAGATTTTGACCATTACGGCTAATGTTACGAGGTTTCATCGCCGCATTATAACTAATTGCTAAATTACCATTAGTAGAGGTTTTTAAGTTACCGTTATTGTCGTAACTCAAGTTTGCTTTACTACCATTGAGTAAGGTCAGCTCACGTACCGCATTAGGACCCGCATTGCCCCCAGCAGTGCGCGCAGCATTACCGTAGCGATAAAGACTTGCGTAGTCGCCTTTTTTCGTTAAGTTACCGACGGCATCATAGTTATAGTCTATAGGGACTGTTAAACCCGCTACAGACACCGTGGCTTTTTTAACGCGTTGCAGCAAGTCGTATTGATAACTTTCATCACGACCACCAGCGGTATCATTACGCCTTGTAACATTTCCAAAGGCATCATAATAGTAATATTGCGCTTGGGTTTCTAACCCAGCGCTACAGCTGGTACTGGTATTAGTACACACTGAGTTTACTTGCGTTAAGTTATTGGCGTAGTTAAAGGTTTGAATAAGTTTATTACTAAACTGCTGCTCGGTAACACTGCCCATGGCATTGTAGCGAGTGCGATTGACTAGCTTCTTACCTGTTTTGGTGTCAATGTCTGCCGTAGGGTAACCATACTTATTATATTGATGCTCAATAATAGCAAACTGACCACCATAACCCTGGGCTTTCACGCGACCGTAATGGCTATCAAAAGCCGTTTCAGTGACAATGGCTTGGCTATTAGCATTCAAGATTTGTTTTGTGACTCGCCCTTGGGTGTCGTAGTTATAGTAACGAGAGTAACTGTTGTTACCATTTCGAGTGTCGTAGCGCAACTTACCGTAGCCAGCATCACTGTCGTAATACCAACGTTGAGTTTCACTACCAACAACCTGAGAGGTTTTACGACCAATTTTATCGTAGTTAAATACGCTAGTTACGTTGGTAGCATCTTTTTGATAGCGCAGCTCTCCTAATGCGTTATAGCGATATTGCCAGTAGCCCATATTAGGGTCATCAACTGAAGTTTTATGACCTAAGCCATTGTAATTCGCTTTAATTAATTGCCCTTTGGCATCTTTAATAACGCTTGGGTTAGCATTTGCCCAATATGCAAAATAACTACGCTGATTATTAGCGTCGGTAGTACGAATAAGTTGTTTAAAACTATTGTAAGTTCGCGAAACACTAAAAGCCGTTACACCGCCTGCAGTATATCTATTTGGTGTCACAGTTATATTTGTGGTTAAACCATTGTAGGTATAACGCGTAGTATATTCGGCAGGGTAGTTATCAATTACTTTAGTGCCCACACGACCTAGTGCGTCGTGTTGGCTATAAGTAGTAGTTACAGCTCCAACGGCGTTGTTATTAGCTCTTGTTTCGTTAAGTACTTGGCCTCGTGCGCCATAACGCGTGCTATTATAAACCCAATTACCGGTAAAACCTCTTATCTTAGATTGAATAACGCGATGATTGGCATCGAAGTAACTCACCGATGATGGTGCACCATCTTGCACTTGCGTAACACTGTAGCTCGCTAAAGATGGACAGCCTTCATAATAATCACACGTTCTGTATGCTTTATATTGTGTCGGTGCAACACGTGAACTGCCTTTTTTAACGCTAAGTGAAATCTCTCGGCCTAACTTATCATACTCAATTTGCTGGATAATACCTGCAACATCTTTTACTGATATCGCTTTGCCTAAGAGTTTATCAACAAGGGTTTCATTGGCAACAATGCTCGTACCCCACTGGCTATTAAATGTGCGATACGGAAAATAACCTTCACTTTCGTATTGCGTTTGCACCCAACGACTACCCTGAATATCGGTATAACTACCCGCTGTTCCCGTTGAACTAGAGGTTAAGCGTGTGGCATTACCATAGCCGTCGAGAATAAGTTGTTGAACTAAGGTTAAGTCACTACCGTAACCACATGAAAATGCCGATATAGTGGTACTTGCGCTAGTGCTTACCGCGCCACATTGTTCTGTTTTACGTGCTTTTTCGTTATAAAAGTCAGAGTATCTTACCCTTTTCGTTGTCGTTGAATTACCTGGTGCCCAAGCACTCCAGCCTAAGTATTTTGTTGAGTCAGTAACGGTACTTTCAGTAACACGTTCAACAAAACTATTTACACCTGTGGTAAGTGTATTAACGACTAACTTTTGCTGACGTTGAATAGCGTCAGTGGTATCGGTATGGGCATTTCGCTTTGTACCACGACAAGAATAATAATTTTTAGAGGTTGAACTTGACGTTTGTGCCCCTGTGCGTAGTTCATATTGTTTTATTCGTGTGCTAAAGGCATGGGGGCCATAAATCCCAGACTCTAACGAAGTACACCATTCATCAGAAAACTCTAGCACTTCATACAAAGAAATGGGGCGACTATCTGATTCGCGATAGGTTTCTTGACGATTTATCATGCCAGAGCGCGGAAATGCTTGCTCATACTCAGTGCGGGTCGTGAGACCGTTTTCACGATTCTTTTCAATAATAGCACCAAAGCCTTGAAAGCCTCTGCCTTGGGTATGGTAAATACCATCTTCATAAAAGTAGTCGGTCGTATTAAAGCCACCAACGCCATTACGCTGTTCAACGCTTTGTACTACCTTCATATTTGAGCCAACTTTTGAATAGCGGCGATCAGGCATTGCTCCCATATCAATAGTATACAGCGCATTATTTTCGTTAAAGTTATGCGCTAAACTTTTATAGTTAACGGTAAGCGCTTTGCCAAAACCATCATCAACAGATTCAATCAAATGGTTATTATTTACTTTATGCTCGTAAACATAAACGCCGGGTGTTGGTGCATGACTTGGGTAGCAATATAACTTGCCACTAGCATTATGATTGCCGGGTCCGCAATGTAAAGATGTTCCCTGATAGCTTTCCCAGCCAAATGCGGTCACAATGTCTTGACTGCCATCACCATTGAAATCAACGATGCTGGTTGTAGCGAGTGCACCTAAAATATCTTCAGCAAGTAAGGTTTCTGTAAAACCAACACCATCAGCGTCAGCTTGTAGTACTTTCCACTGCCAAATATCATAGGTATAGAACCTTGGGTCTATCGTAGGAGGGCTCTCATCAACTGCACCACAGGCTTCATTGCTTGAAAGATTCCAACAATCGTATCGATAACGTTGATTATTGGGGACCAGTAAGTCTGTACGACCATCACCGTTATAATCGAAATTTTGCACAAAACGGGATAATGTTGCGCTCTCATCTGGTGGAGTACCATTGCGAGAGCCCCCTCCCGCTGTAATAAACTCTTGAATCCCCGTATTTACCGGTGTCGCAAATAAGCCATTACCTTTATTAATGGCAACGTGCCAATTTAATTGTGGATTACTACTACTGATTCTCTTTAACACCATAGGGTCAAGTAGGCCATCACCATTAGTATCTAACCAGACAGTGGTTTTATCTCTAATTGACACACCAAGGTCATCATCGATTGCTAAATCATATTTAGTAAGTGTGAGCTGGTTATTATTAAAGCTAAACTTAAGCCACTTTGCTTGGCGAGTAGAATAAAGGTCAACTTGGCCATCACCATTAATATCAGCCATCGACATACTAAACTGAATATCGAACCATTCAAATTGTCCTGCATAAGCAAAGCCAGACGTTGCTATGTTGGTACTATTACGGTTTCTTAAATATACGGAGAACTTGTAAGATGCATGTTTATTAGCACTGGTTGAGCTGATGATATCTTGATAACCATCGCCGTTGACATCAAATAGAAATGAGCGACATAGATTGTGACCCAACATATGCTTTTCATCACGAAGGGCACATTTTGCGCTAATACCGGTATTCAATAATGTGGAAAAGCTATTACCACCATTCCATTGTGCAATTTTCAAATTATGGTTGGTATCGGTATAAATAAAATCTGAACGCCCATCGCCGTTGTAGTCAATATTTCCAATTACCTTGTTATAATAAAGCTCATTATTTTGAGCTAATGTATGGCTATAACTCGGTAGCGAATTCATATCTATTTTTTGCGTAGTACCGTTTGATAAAAATATTTCTTTATCAATGGTTTCAGCATCATTAATACCATCACCGTCATAATCGGCAGATAGTTCATAAGGCGCGCGTGCCAACAGCTCACTATCAGTATTATCGATATAATCAAGAGGATGACTCGCTTGCTCTGAATAATCTAATTCAGTTTCAAACCATTGAAAGCTCGTTTCAGCTAATGTTGTACCACAAGAGCTAGAAGAGCATAATCGCAGACCTGTTAAATGCTGGTCATCATAATCTAACTTATAATAACGACCAGTATCCTTACCTGAGTTATAAGGTACAGAAATATCAATACCGGATAACTGATGTGCAGATGTGTATTTATGACCCCATATATAACCGTGAGTAGGAGTTTCTAATTCAACATAATCGAATGTGATACTGCGATTACCTGTGCTGTCACCCGTGCCGGTATAATGAATAGTATCAAGCAATAAGTTGCCTGATTCATCGGCATAACTGTAGATAATATTATTATCGAATTGGTCAATATCTTTGCGCTTATGCCAGCGTAATGTAGAACTAGCGCCGATAGGGGCAAAGCGACTGTTACTGTTGTCACCATAGTAGCTTATTTGGCCACTTTTATGAGTTACTTTGAAATATGCATAACTACTGGTAGAGCTGCCACCTTTTTGCTCAATGATAACACCCGAGTCTATTTCAGTTTTATAGCGTGTTCCACTATACCCATAACTACCTGAGATGTTGATAAGGCGACGGCCATTTAAACAAAGTTTGTCAGCTGTTGAGAAAGTCACATTTTTTGAATAACCATCTATTGAAAAACTACTTGAACAACGTGATACCGAGCCTGATGCCGACAATGACCAGCCAAACCCCGCAATCCCCACGCCTGATTGGCTGCTATAACTTAGCGCAACATTCGGTGTCATTTTGTTACGACCCGGTGGTAAAGCAATTGGTAATTGGTATGAGAAAGCGCCGCCATCGATAGTGACGTTACCTTTTAGTTGTACATTGTTATATTCATTTGACGGCAATTCACCTGATAGTGATGAAACTGGGGCATTACTAACTTCAGTGACACTTTTTGGTGTAGTTGAAAGTGCAACATTAACGGTACCACTATATGTATAACTACTATATGCACTGGAGCTAAGACCAGAGCGATTACGTACTTTTACGCGATATCTATAATTACCAGGAGCACTACTACTGACATTAAAGTAAAAGGCTTGCCCAGAGTATACCTGTATATATGAGCCGCTATTTTTTGACTGCTCCAAGCTAAATTCATAGTCATAAGTATTAGTGCAATCTCCTAAGCACGCATTTTCCGCCTTTACCGCCACTAAATTTGCTTGTTTTGTATCTTTAGATGCCGTTGAAAAGCGTAAAGCAGAGCTATTATCATCCGACGGCATTCCCCAAGAGATAGTAAAACTACCCGTACTGCTAGCAGGAGCATTTATATAGATGGGAGCTGGTGGTGTGGGAATAGGTGAAGGTATTTTTAGTTTACCTGAGGCCATCGCTATTGAAGCAAAAAAATAAAGCACCAATAAGGTTATTTTTATTATAAATCGTCCTGACATATTTACTGTCCCTGATTGTTACACTTAAATAAAGTGCCCAAATAGTATTCACTTAGAAATATATTGCAACAATTTTGTAACTTTTATTGTTTACCTTTTTTGTTCTAGAAATGTTTAGTTCTTATCTGGTATGTACTATATAAACTGGTATGGTTTTATAAAAATATACTGAGATGGGGGCTTTTGATTTTAAATTAAAGGGGCACTGCTATTGTAAGAGCTGACTTATATTACGGACTTAGTTTAGAAAAATCACTATTTATCAGTGTATTAATGATTTTTCAAAACTCCTGTATTAAAATGAAAATACACCCTTTAGATAACCTTACAATTACCTTTCTATCACGCAATGGGGGTGAAAGTGAGTTAGAGTTAATATTCTAAATTCATTTAAAGCATACATGATTCAATGTCCGCTTTGGGATTTGAGATCTAACGCCATGTAAAAGATTTTGGGTATAAAATCAGTTGTGAATAGATGTAATTTTTTAAGTGAAAAATGAGCTTTAGAATCTCTGGTCTGCCGTTTTTAACTCAAAAGCTAATGTCAGGTAATGGCTAGCTGTTGTCGTAAAGCTCAACAAATACTTAATGGCTGCTCTGTCGGAATAGCAGCCCTTTATTAATTAAAAAAGAGGTGTGATTTGTCAGTTTATATAAAACTCCATTTTTTAATTTGTAAGATCGAATGCTGACTAATCCATATGAACCTAAAAGTTTAGTTGGGGATTAATCGATAAATCCCCTTGCCATCCACCGCAACATATATATAACCATCAGGGCCTTGCTTAACGTTGCGAACACGGGTCAGGTTATCTTGTACAACTTCTTCTTTGATAATCTGTTCACCGTTTAAAGTTAACATAACAATTTGACCAAATTTTAGTGAGCCAACCAATATATTTCCTTGCCAACTTGAATACTTGTCACTGGTCACAAAAGTCATTCCGGATGGCGCAATAGACGGGTCCCAATACCAAAGTGGTTGCTCCATTCCTTGCTTTTTAGTTAGTTCAGTAAACTTACTACCCGAGTAGTTAATGCCATAGCTAATTATTGGCCAACCATAATTTTTACCTTTATTAATTAAGTTAACTTCATCACCACCGCGAGGGCCATGTTCATGGCTCCAAACCTTTCCTGTTGACGGATGCATTGCCATACCTTGCGGATTACGATGCCCAAATGAATAAATAGCAGCTTTAGCACTATCATCATTAACAAATGGATTATCAACAGGTATACGACCATCATCATGAATTCGATAAATTTTTCCGTCATCACGTGTGATATTTTGTGAATTAATAGCTCTTTGCCCGCGATCTCCGATAGAGAAATACAGGAAACCTTGGTTATCAAAAACTAGCCGACTACCAAAGTGAGAGCCTTTTCTGCTATAGGCATCGGAGACATAAATATCTTCTTGATCACTTAAATTAGCGCCATTTAACTTGGCTCGCATTATCGCGGTACTTCGATTGCCCTTGCTATCGGCTTTCACATAGGAAAAATATAACCAACCGTTGTTGGCATAATCAGGATGCAAAGTAATATCAAGCAGACCTCCTTGACCACCCGTTGATATTTTTGGCAAGCCTGCAATATTTACCAAATTACTTTGCCCGCTTTTAATTAACTTTAAGCTTCCACCACGCATGGTAATAAGCATGTCACCTTGTGGTGTCCACGCCATTCCCCAAGGAATGCCGGAATCAGCAATATAAAGCTCGACGTTGGTTTTTTGAGCTATTTCTTCAGAAATTGTCTTAGGTAAATCAGCACCATAGGCAATCGAGGGAGTCAATAAGCTACAAGCCAGTAGCAATAGCTTGGTCATGGCGAAATTTTGATTGAATTGTTTGAATTTATCTAACTGAACTTTTGGTGAAAATAACATGACAAAAATCACTTATAGGCAAACATTTTACTATCATAAGCAATTTTCTATCTTTTAAAAGCAATAAAGTTAACTCAAGCCTTTTTTACATATTTGGCGGTCACCATCATTTCACCAACACCGTCAACTTTACAATCAAGCTGATGATCTTTAACATCTTTAATACGCCTGATCAGTGCTTTAGTACCTATTTTTATCACTTGTGAACTAGCTTTAATTTTTAAGTCTTTTATGACGGTAACTTTGTCACC
>Ga0105351_1001100_pt1 | contig 12493 bp, 7 predicted proteins | sample EN4Hudsemesocosm_FD_83662 | JGI IMG/M metagenome (GOLD analysis project Ga0105351, IMG submission 83662) | Methane-oxidizing microbial communities from mesocosms in the Hudson Canyon - EN4B Hudson Canyon | ecosystem: Environmental > Aquatic > Marine > Cold seeps | place: Hudson Canyon | collected... | reverse complement strand
CTGTTTAGTGGGGTTATTAATATGTCTGTTTCATCTATAGGTATTGGTTCTGGTGTTCTAACCAGTGACTTAATAGACAGTCTTGCTGAAGCCGAGCGTGCACCTACCGAACTTCGTTTAAATCGTAAAGAGGAAGAGGTTCAGGCAAAACTTTCAGCTGTAGGGCTTCTCCGGAGTGCCTTAACAGATCTCCGTCTTCCCGCACGAATCTTAAGTGACCCAGATGCACTTCAAGAACTCAAGACAGATTCTTCCTCCTCAAATGTTAGTGTAACTGCTACTGGTGGTGGCGCCTCTGTAGGTCAATATTCACTTGAGGTGACTGAGCTGGCTCAGGCACACTCAATTAGCACAGGTTCTTTTGCAGATAAAAATCTTACTACTTTAGGTACTGGAACGCTCAGCGTTAAGGTGGGTGACGTAACTAAAAGTATTACTATTGATGGCAGTAACAATACCCTCGAAGGGATTGCCAATGCGATTAATAGCGATGACAGTTTAGCGATTAATGCAAGCGTTATAGATACGGGTTCTGGTTTCGTACTTGTTTTTGCAGCACAAAATTCTGGAACTGAAAATGCGATTGAAATTAGTGTAGCGGATAGTGATGGCAACAATACCGATGCACTTGGGTTGTCGCAGTTAGCATTTGATGGGACGACTAATAATTTAACAGAATCAGTTGCGGCTAAAGATGCTGCATTTACTGTTAACGGTATTGCGATTACACGACAGTCTAATACTGTATCGGATGTTGTTGATGGGTTAACGTTTACCTTGTCAGGTAAAACCAACGGGTCTCCTGCTACGTTGTCTGTTACTCAAGACTCTGAAAAAGTGGTTGAGCGTATACAGGATTTTGTAGATGCGTTTAATGAAGTAAAGACTGTTATTAATGAATTAACCCAATTTGATCCGGACAACCTAGGCACATCTGGTGTGTTGTTGGGAGACTCTACTGTTCGATCGGTTAACACACACTTACGAAGTGTGCTCGCTCAAGTGGTTCCAGGTCTGGAAGGTTCTTCTATACGAAGTTTGTCTGAGGTGGGGATCTCTACCGATAAGGGCACAGGACTATTATCGTTTAATGATAGTACATTTAAAGATAAATTAGCGGAATCACCTGATGATGTAATTGCCTTGTTTGCTGAGCAGGGACGTACTACTGATTCACAAGTTTCTTATCAGTCCAAGAATGTTAATACGGTTCCGGGAACTTATGATATTAATATTACTCAGGCTGCAACGCGTGGTAGTTTTTCAGGGACTCTTGCAATAGGTGCATCAACTCTTATTGATGCAGATAATGACACTTTTAAAATTAGTGTGGATGGTACAGAAAGTGCCGATATAGTATTAACAGCAGGAACCTATACGCAAGCCCAGTTAGTCACTGAACTACAAAAGCAGTTAAATGCAGATACAAACCTTAGCGGGGCTGGTAAGGCAGTGACCGTGTCTGTAGATGGAAGTGGTCAGTTACAGTTTACGTCGGGTACTTTTGGGAGCGAATCTAAGGTATCGTTTACAGCTGTTGATATCAATACCTTAACCGCATTGGGAATTGATGCTATTGCCGGTGTTGACGGCTTAGATGTAGAGGGGACTATTAATGGAGAAGTTGCGACAGGAAGCGGTCAACAATTAAAAGCAGCTATTGGTGATGATAGCGAAGGTTTAGTTTTATTAATAGAAGGGCCAAGTATTGGCGATAGAGGTTCGGTGACCTTTATTGAAGGGATTGGCGATAGGCTTGTAGATAAGCTCAATAGCTTTCTGGAATTTGAAGGAATTATTGGTACTAGAGAAAGCGGCCTTCAAACTCAGTTGAGCGAAATTACAAAAGAAAGAACACAATTAGATTTCCGTGTAGAGAATTTAAGGACAAGACTGTCCAGACAGTTTACAACGGCAGATATCCTGGTTTCTCAACTTAATAGCACGCAAGATTTTTTAAAGAGTCAGCTTGATGCCTTAGCTGGTATAGGTAAAGATTAGATAAATACATAAATAAATGGCCAGAGCACTTAAGAAAGCTGCACAAATGCCGATACAAATTATGTGATTAAAAATTTAGAAATAAAACAAATTTAGAACGATTATAAAAAGATTTTTAACAGGTGAATTATGAACGCACTACACCAGTACCAAGCAGTAAATACTCAGACCAGTGTTATCGATGTTGATCGTCATCGTCTTATTCAGTTGCTGTTTGAAGGAGCCTTGGAACGTATTAATATGGCAAAATCGCGGATTCAGGCTAAAGACTATGAAGGTAAAAATAGATTAATAAATAAGTCTATTGAGATTGTGTCTGGCTTGCGTAGCTTTCTGAATATTGAAGAAGGGCAGGACTTAGCATCTAATTTATCTGACTTATATGCTTACATCGAGCATCGCTTGTTTGAAGCCAATGTGAAAAATGATATCAACATGCTAAATGAAGTCGCTGACCACTTGCGCAAAGTAAAAGAAGGCTGGGACGGTATTAGAGAAGAAGCATTAGAGCAGGGTATAGTTTAGCATTCCCTAACTCACCTATATTTCAAAGGGCTTGCATCTGCAAGCCCTTTTTTATTGTCTTTTATATTTTTGCCTTTAATTTATAGTCATTGTTTTATAAAATATAGTTTACTTTTTAACCGCCCCCCCTATAATACCCGACAAATTCTATAGGACTTTATAGAGGGTATATTGTGTCAGTAGAGCAATTTGAATCGATTTCATTAACCGTACTTGTTACTGCTTTGATCTGTTTTATGGGCTACATTGTTTGGGATTTAGCTAAACGATCTAATGCAGGAAAATTCGGAACAGCTATTTTATTTTTTGCTCTGGGTTTAGGCGTTGCCGGGTTTGTTATTAAGACGGTTATAGTTGAAGTGATGAATGTTTGAGCTTGAGGTCTGTGCCTTTCGTCATCCCCGCCTTCGCGAGGATGACAAAATACAGTTTTACATTATAACCGAGATAACCCCCTTGATTCCTCTTCGCTGCATCACGGCTACAATGGTAGGTAGAGTCATTTAGGGTAAAGCGTTTTCAAAACAGACTTTTCTGCTCCTTCCGATTTTTTATTTCGTATCTTTCTTAAGCTTTCTAGTAAATCCTTACTGTCCCATTTTCTCGACGACCCAGAAGAATACAAGCTAGCTTCTGCATCAGAAACAAGTGACGTGAACGCATCATTCTCAATCCAATTTTTAACGTCAGCCAGGCTGCGAATATTTATTTCAGGCCACTTTACCTTTGCCCATTGAACGAGCTCGCCTAGCATCTCAGGGGACTGAGATTGAATGCTTTCTTCAAGCAACTTAAATCGAGTCTTTTTAGTGCTGTTCTCATTGGTTGTAGCGGTAGGTTCATGGCTATTTTGTGTCAAGGCTTTGCGCTTGAGTAAAGCTACTGTGGTTACCCCCCATCCAATAACAAGTACTGCAATAATAAGATAGAGCAGAGTGTTGTTCGATTCATTCTCGTAGCTTATCGTAGGCGTGGGGCTGTTTGTGCTAGTTTTATCTGTTTCAGGCTGCTGTATTGGCGTACTCTTCGGCTCAATGAGGGGGGGAGTTTCGTGTTTTGAGTTACTTCCTGCGTCAATTGATATTTCACGAGAAGGAATAACGGCCACTCTCTCAACTTGGTTCACCGTATCCCACCAGGGTATTTTTATTTCAGGTAATGTTATCGCCCCTTCTTCAATGGAAACCATCGCAATCGATACGGTTCTACTAGACTGTACGCCCGCCTGATGCTCCATTGATTCTGTATTTGGCTGGTCTGGGTATTGTTTAAATCCATCTATATCAGCAGGCTTGTCATTTGGAAATAAAGGAGGTAGTGCAGACCCTAGCAAGCCTAAGGCTTGTATAGATATGGTTCGTGTAAACGCATCGCCTACAACTATATTTTCTGGTGGGGTATCCCATTTCTCCGAAAGGTTCAGGCTAATAGCGGGTAACCATGTTTTACCTGTGAACTCTGTTGCAGGAGGCAGCACTTTCACCTGTATTTGTGGCGAGGTATCACGGACATGCTTTCTCTTACGTGCACGTGAGTCGATAATAACGCCATTAAATGTTTGGGATGCTATGTTAAGTTCACCGCTTTTTTGAGGGAATATCAGAAACTTTCTTTCAATCACCTCATAGCGTTGATTATGGCGCATTCGATAGTATTTTTTCTGCTCGCCAACCTGCTCAATAATCGCATCATTAAGCTCTGGGTTACTTAAGTCTCCACTGGATAGGTTATCGGCATAATAAAGTCTTAGCGTATAAATAAGTTGTTCTTGTACATAGGCTGTTTGTTTATCCACTTCAGCTTCAAGAAAAACCAATGGTGGACGCCCATCATGGTCGCTTGCTCTTCCTTCGAGTACTTTAATCGTGATGGGCTTAGACTTGTGGTTGTCATGTTCAATTTCAGGAATCATTAAGAGTCCTGTTTGTTTGGGGGCCAGGGTGTACACCCATTTTATTGTGGCGTCATTTTTACCGTTGACCGACTGAATATTATATTTTTGTTGTTGATCTACAATATCAAAGTATTCTGTTAGATTGCCTACTTCTGGCTTTGGAAGCTCAAGGTTTCTCAGGTTCATCAGGCTGCTAAAATCCAGCTTTAGTTCTAAGTGACCGATGATGGTTAGCTCAATGGTTTCATCTTGATATATTTGAGAGCGGTCTATGCTGACCTCTAGCTCATCAGTGGCTGCTAGTAGTTTGCTCGAAAGCAGGGCTAGCACTAAGGAGAAAAAGAAAATCAGGGAAAACCGGTTTGTTCTTATCATGGTTACCATATGGGTTGTCCTTCTTCTTGTTGCTGTGGTCTGCGTCTGTTTTCATATTGTTTTTGTTGATACTGCTGAGTAAATTTACGTCGTAATAAACCGCCAGGGTCATCCGGTACTCGTCTCATCCATTGTTCAAAGGCTTGAGTTTCTTCATCGGTTAATTCATCAACTTCTTTTGCCTGAGCTTGCTGTTCTTGTTTTTGGGCTTCCGCTTCTTGTTCTGACTGCTCCGAAGCACTGGCTTTCTGCTCTTGCTCTTTTTTGTCATTTTGTTGATCAGGCTGCTGAGAGTCTTGTTGCTCTGAATCACTTTGCTCAGACGGGTTTTGTTGGTCTGATTGTTGTTGGTCAGAGTTTTGCTGGTCTGATTGTTCTTGATTTTCAGACTGTTGTTTGTCTTGGGAGCTCTGGGAGTCTTGGGAATCTTGAGAGTCAGATTGATCAGACTCAGATTGTTCTGAATCTGAGTCATCAGATGACTGATCTTGCGACTGTTTATCTTGAGGTTCCTGCTCTTCGAGAAACTTTTCTATTAATTCTTTGTTAAGTGCCGCATCTTTAAATTCAGGATTTTTTTCTAATACATCTTCGTAGGCTGATACGGCTTCTTCAAACTTTTGTTGCTGTGCTAATGCGGTAGCCTCATTGTATAAGTCTGTCGCTGTACTTCCTGAATTAAAAGATTGTTGAGCGCCTTCAAAATCTTTGGCGTTAAATTGAGCTGTTCCTTTCCATTGATCGTTTTGAAATAACTCTGCTGCTTTTGCAGGGTCTTTATTAACAAGTGCCATAGCTTGTTGGTCTGATGTAAGCCAAAGGTCTTTCCATTCGAAAGCCATTGCATCATTAGGTTGAAGGGTAAATGCCAGTAATAACACAAGAGAAAATGCGCCTTTTCTATGGCCAATAAGTACCAAAGGGATGAGTAACAAGGCTAGCCAATATCCCTCATCATGCCACTGGTCATAAAGACCATTATTATCAGTAGTTTCTTCTGTGGACATTGAATTAACAGCTGTTACTGCTTTAAGGTTATTGATGTCATTGTCAGAAAGACTTATAACTTCCATTATGCCGTTATTCTCTGAGGCTAACTGAGAGAGAAGGTCAAAGTCTGTTTTGGGGATTATTACACTGCCTTTATCTTTGAGATAACCTTGCTGCGGTATATTAATGGGGCCGCCTTGCTCGGTTCCTACCGCTAGAACGGAAAGAGGATAGTTGGTGGGTTTTAACAGCGCTTTAATAGCGCTTAAGTTAGTTTTCTCGATACCATCGGTAATTAGCAGTATCTTCCCTTGAGTCGCACCACCATTTTTAAGAACATCGATTGCCTTTTCTATGGCTAGATCTGGACGACTACCCATTACAGGCATAATAAAAGGGTCCAGTGCTGGCAGCATAGACTTTAGTGTGTTGATATCATCAGTTAAGGGAGTTACTACATAGCTATCACCTGAATAAACAATAAGGGCGGTCGTGCCTTCTTTTCTTTGTTCAAGCAAATCACGTAGTTTATGTTTAGCTCTGGTTAAGCGGTCAGGTTTTTGGTCTGAGGCCAGCATTGAAAGTGATAAATCTAAAACAACAGCCAAGTTATCACTTTGCTGATGTAGTGGTTCCGGCTTTTTCTGCCAGCTTGGACCCGATAAGCCTAAAGCAATGATTATGATGCTTAATAAAATCCACGCCCAGTTATTGGTTGATGTGTTGGTCGCGCTTTTTCCTACCATGAGGTGTTTTAGTAGCTCGGGTTGAATCGCTTTACTCCAGTCTGAGCCAGAAAATGCCTGAGTCTTTTGTGAATACCACCAAAGTAGCGGTACAAGTAGTAGAGCCAGTAACCACAGCGGGCGCAGGAAATGAAATTGAGTAATAAAATCCATAAATGACATGACTTATCCCTCACCCTTTTTTTGCTTTAACGCTGAAATAAGAATAAGCATTAAAAATGAAATAAGTGATAAGGCCATAGGCCAGTGAAAATAAGCGCGGGTAGGGCGAAATGATCTTACTTCTTGTTCTATTGGTTCAAGCCGATTGATATTTTCATAAATAAGTTCTAACTCGCCGGTATTTCGTGCTCTGAAGTATTGCCCACCGGTAGTGTCGGCTATTTCCTGAAGAGCTTTTTCATCTAAATCTCTGGATGGATTCACTTTAAATGTGCTTAAGAAACCGCGTCGTATCTGTTCATCTGCGCCCATACCTATGGTGTAGATTTTAATGTTCTCTTTAGCGGCTAGCTGGGCGGCTTTTTCAGGTTGAATTTCACCTGCTGTATTGGCTCCATCGGTTAAAACAATAAGAACGCGGCTGTCTTCTGGCCTTTCTCGCAGTCGTTTAACCGCTAGGGTAATAGCATCACCAATGGCGGTCGCTTTGCCTGCCATACCAAGAAACGCCTCTTGAAGTAAGGTGTTAACCGTGACGGTATCAAAGGAGAGTGGGGACTGAACATAAGGTTGTGAACCAAAAAGAATAAGACCTATTCTGTCGCCCTTGCGTTGAACGACAAAGTCACTAACGACCTTTTTTACAACATCTAAGCGAGTAACCTGATATCCGTTTAATATCATGTCTTCTTCTTTCATACTGGGTGAAATATCTACTGCCAGCATTAAATCTCTACCTGATATTGGGACTTCAATTAACTCACCCACATATTGAGGACGGCTAACAGCAATCACCAGGCAAACCCAGGCTAAAAGCTTTAAGAGTTGTATTGATCTTGAGTTTTTAGGTGGGCTTGTTTCACCCGTTAAACCAGCGGCTTCAAGTTGGTTGAAAAAAGGAATACGAAGTGCTTTACCCGATTGAGATAACGCGTCTTTACGAGGCTTAATAAATAGCGGAAGTGGCAGTAGTAGCAATAACCAAGGCCAGACAAATTCTAACATCAGGCCTCCTTTATCCACTGCTGTAGTGCTTTAATTAAGGCGCTTGTATTTTCTGGTAAGTTAGCCGTAGCGTTTTTCTGGTACTGTCCTTGAGCGAGCATAGTGAGTTGCTCGTTACTGAATAAATGGGGTGTTTTAGTCGTATTTAAAAAAGTAGTCAAAAAAAGTTCCCAGGGTTCACCGCTTAATGATGTTATAGATGGATCGTTTGCTTTGTAAATGGCGATTTTCTTAATGAGGGTGTTAATGGCATGAAGTGAGTTATTTGAGTCGATGTTATTTAAATGCTTAATCGCTTCTTTTTTCCACAGATTGTTTTTTATATGTCTATTACACATATAAATAATAAAAACGATGAGCAGTAGTGTAGATATACATAAAAACCACCAGCCAGGCGCAGGTGGCCAGTTGCCGATAGCAGCAGGCTCGTGTATTCCTTTTAACTGGCTTAATAATTCTTCTGGTGACACTGTAATTACCTATAATTTACTTTCAACTTGTTTCTTTTATCACAAAACGATTTTCATTAATTTTTGCATGATGTCTTTTGTTGATTCTGTTGTGTTTTGTTCGATGTAGGGGATTCCAAGGTTCGTCATAGTCTGCTTAAGTTGTTCATTAAAAGTTGTTATTTCTTTTGTATAAAGTTCTCTGGCCGCGCGGGAATTGGGCTGGAATGTGCGTGTTTTACTACCATCACTTACGGTATAAGTGCCCGGAGGAGGAAGCTCCATCTCAAGCGAATCGTAGTTACGTATAGCAGCTACGTTATTATGCTTTGATAATATTTGGATATGTTTTTTTGTTGTGGCGTCAAAGTCTAAGAAGTCGCTTAATATAAAAATGAGCGTACCCGGTTTTGCAATTCGCTGGGTTTCCATAAGCGCATCATTAAGTGTGAATTCTTTGGTCGATGTTTCTGAGGCCTTAGTTTCTTGCAGGCTATTAACCGACAGAGCGAGATTAAATTCTGAAATGACATTGATTAAACGCATAACAGATTTTCTGCTTCTGGCAGGTTTCACTTCGTGGTGGCCTTTGTCTGAAAATACGATGCCGCCTACTCGATCTCCTTTTTCAATGGCCATCCAAGCTAGTAGAGCAGCTGATTGAGCGGCTCTTACCGATTTAAAGGTGGTTTTACTTCCGAAAAATTGAGAAATGCTTTGGTCACAAACAATTAATACCGGACGTTCACGTTCTTCATGAAACAGTTTGGTATGAGGTTTTTGTCTACGAGCCGTGACTCTCCAGTCAATACTTCGTACATCATCACCGGCTTGATAAAGCCGTACTTCAGAGAACTCCATGCCACGCCCTCTGAAAGGAGAGCGATGAGAGCCACTTTGTTGCCTTACTGCTCGTTTTGCAGACGGCATTGATAGTGCCAAGGCTTCAAAACGCATTAGCATTAGCTCTTTAACACTGCAATAAATAGGTGAGGCTTGTGGCGTTGCTATCATTTCTAAATACGACCTTAAGCGACAGGAACACGCTCAATAAGCGTATCAATGATTTTGTCGGTGGTAATGCCTTCTGCTTCAGCTTCAAAGGTCATCAAAATTCTGTGGCGTAAGGTGTCATGAATAACCGCTCTAACATCATCGGGGCTTACAAAGTCTTTACCTTGTAACCATGCATGTGCTTTTGCACAACGGTCTAAGGAGATTGTGCCTCGTGGGCTGGCGCCAAAATCTATCCAGCGAGCTAAATCATCACCGTAGCTATCTGGCTGTCGTGTCGCCATGATGAGTTGCACAATGTACTCTTCTACAGCATCAGCCATATAGAGGTTATTAACGGCTTTACGTGCTTCAAAAATATCGGTCTGAAGCATTTTTTCGAGGTTTTTTTCTGTGTTTCCTTGTTCGTTATATTCTTCTCTGACCAGTTTTAAAATGGCTCTTTCTGCCTTTGCGTCAGGGTAGTCGATTCTTACATGCATTAAGAATCGGTCTAGCTGTGCTTCTGGTAGAGGATAAGTGCCTTCTTGCTCAATGGGGTTTTGAGTCGCCATTACAAGAAATAGAGGGTCAAGCGGGTAGGTTGTTTTACCCACGCTAACCTGGCGTTCAGCCATGGCTTCAAGTAATGCTGACTGAACTTTGGCCGGAGCTCGGTTTATTTCATCAGCGAGAACCAGATTATGAAAAATAGGCCCTTTTTGGAAAAGAAATTGCCCTTCTTCGGGTCTGTATATTTCTGTGCCTGTGACATCAGACGGTAGCAAATCGGGTGTAAACTGAATACGCTGGAAATTACCTTCCAGTTTATTGGATAATTCTTTAATGGCCTTGGTTTTTGCCAGCCCCGGAGCGCCTTCAACTAATAAGTGTCCATCAGCTAATAATGCTATTAGTAGACGGTCTACTAAATGCTCCTGACCTATAATTTGTTGGGTAAGGTAATCTTTAAGCGATTTAAATGAAATTTGGGACTGCATAGCAGGAAACTCGTTCTCTTTTTTGAATAGAAATTAGTCGTTTTTAAGGGCTTAATACGTACGATCTAGTGGTTTTACATCTTATTTTTAAGACCTTAACACACTCTATTTAGGGGCTTTACAATAATAGATTAAAGTCCAATAAGCAATTTCCAAAGTATGAACTATTCTTAATATTAGAAATTATTATCTTACTTATTATTTACATGTACCGTAATGTTAAAGTCAGGCAATGATGGGTGTTAAAACCGAACAATAACAAGACGTTTACCTCAGCAGTCTCTGTAGAGATATGTTTGAGATTTTAGAATTAGAGGGATATTGGATGAACCACATTAGTACCGATTCAAAAGCCGTTTTTCTAAAGCAGCTGTCAGATACATTTGATGAAAAATTAAGTAAAGCTGAAGCAAAAAAAGTAACTGACTTTGTGTTCCAGTTTTTCGGTGGTTTGCCTATGGAAGAAATTACAGGCAAACGATTTTCAGATATTTACGGTGCTGTGTTGGCGAGTTGGAAGTTCTTACAACATTATAATCAAAAACATCCCAAGGTGCGTGTGTTTAACCCTGGCCTTGAAGAAGATGGTTGGCAGTCTACCCATACCGTTATTGCGGTGTTACATCAAAATATTCCTTTTCTGATTGACTCAATTCGTATGGCTCTCAATGAAAGAGAATTAGCTGTTCACTCAATACAACATTCAGTGCTGGAAATTGAGCGAGACAAAACGGGGAATTTAAAAAAATTACTACCCAGGCAAACCGGTGATTCAACAGATACCACTGAATCATTAATGTTTATAGAAGTAGACCGTCATAACGAAGCACAACATCTTGATGATTTAAAAACGGCCATTGAGACCGTTATTGAAGAAGTGCGTGTCGCTGTTAACGATTATCCAGACATGCGAGATAGTGCTGAAGCATTGATTAAACAGTTTACAAAACTACCTAAGTCTGTTCCCGCTGAAGATGTTTCAGAGGCTGGAGAGTTTATTAAGTGGATGGTATCTGACCACTTTACCTTTTTAGGGGCGGTGGATTACGATTTTAAAAAGGTGGATGGCGGAATCAGCCTAGAGTGCGTTAAAGGTTCAGTAAAAGGCATTATGAAAAGCCATACGGAAAGCCATTTGCGAATGAAGTTGGCAGACCTCCCTCTACGTACTCAGGAGCATATCTTAAAAACAGATATCTTTACCTTTGCTAAGTCTTCAGAGCGTTCAAGAGTACATCGACCTGCTTATCCAGATTATATTGCCATTAAAAAGTTTAATGCTAAAGGTGAGGTGATTGGTGAAAGACGATTTTTAGGTTTGTACACCGCCAAAGTATACAACGAACGCCCTTCTGAAATTCCATTACTTCGAAAGAAAACGAATGAGGTTATTGTTCGTTCCGGGCTTAATATTTCTGATTACGGAGGTAAAGAGCTCGATCAAATTTTATCGGTATACCCTCGTGATGAACTGTTTCAAATTAATGGTGATGAGCTCTATGACGTCGCAATGGGTATTCTGTATGTTCAGGAACGACGAAAAATAAGACTCTTCATGCGTGAAGACGCTTATGGTCGTTTTGTATCTTGTTTAGTGTATGTACCCAGAGAAATTTATAGCACTGATTTACGCCGTAAAATGGAAAAAGTATTGATGGAGTCTTTAGATGGACTCGATATCGACTTTATGACTTTTTTCTCGGAATCTGTATTAGCCCGAACCCAGTTTAATATTAAAGTGCGCCCCGTTGAAAACAGAGAGCTTAATGTTGTCGAGCTGCAAGATAAAATTATTGCTATCGCTCAATCATGGCAGGATGGTTTAACCGAGGCATTGTATGAGGCTCACGGTGAAGAGTTAGCAAACAGTTATATTCACCTCTATCAAAATGCTTTTAGGTCTAGCTATAAAGAAGCATTTTCTCCAAGGCGAACGGTAATAGATATTGACCATATCGCAGCTGTTGCGGGTGGAAAGTCGCTCTCTATGAGCTTTTATCGTGCACTCGAAGAAGATGAGAAAATAATACACTTCAAGCTTTTTCATGCCGATGAACCGGTTACTTTATCTGACGTATTACCTATTTTTGAAAATATGGGATTCAGAGTTATAGGTGAACATCCTTATGGAACAACAGACCGTAGTGGTAAGACGGTTTGGATACATGACTTTACTTTGTCGACATACTCCAATCAGGTTGTAGATATCCATAAAGTAAGATCCATATTCGAAGAGCTATTTCAAAAAGTATGGTCTGGAGAGGCCGAAAGTGATCCTTTTAACAGACTGGTTTTAGCGGCTTATTTGAACTGGCGTCAAATTGCTATGTTGCGCTCTTACGCACGCTATAT
>Ga0105351_1001096_pt1 | contig 12508 bp, 7 predicted proteins | sample EN4Hudsemesocosm_FD_83662 | JGI IMG/M metagenome (GOLD analysis project Ga0105351, IMG submission 83662) | Methane-oxidizing microbial communities from mesocosms in the Hudson Canyon - EN4B Hudson Canyon | ecosystem: Environmental > Aquatic > Marine > Cold seeps | place: Hudson Canyon | collected... | reverse complement strand
TGACATTTTAAATGGTGGTAAAGGTACTCCTTTAAGTTATGAAACTACGCATATGTCAGATCTGAAATTGACGTCAGATACTGTTCCTAATGCTGATAACTTATCCATTGCAGGTTTCGAAGCGGCTTATATGCAAGGTCCTTTCTCAGTTCAAGGTGAATACGCCTATACTTGGTTAACTCGTGATGATGGCGATACTAGTTTAGACTTTAATACATTCTATGTACAAACAGGCTGGACATTAACAGGTGAATCTCGTTCTTATAAAGGTTCTGATGGTGAATTTAAGCGTTTAAAACCAGCTAAAAACTTTAGCTTTAAAAGTGATGGTGGCTGGGGTGCCGTAGAACTGGCGGCTCGTTATGACCAGGCTGATATGAACTCTGACCAGCTTGATTTTGGTAGTGAAAAGGCTGTTACTGTTGCTTTAAACTGGTATTTGAACGAAAACGTTCGGTTAATGGCTGATTACCGTAGAGCCTTTGATGTTGATGCTAGAACTGGTTTAACAGGTGACGTCAACGAAATTGATGCTTTCACATTACGTACACAATGGGCATTCTAATTTGATCTAAGGATCATTTACAATCTCAAAAAAAGGCCAGCTATATGCTGGCCTTTTTTATCTAGCACCTTAACTTTAGGGCTTATTTTATTTTGAGCCCACCAGCAAATCAGCAGCAAAAATTATTCTATCTAAGCTCTCTTTTTCTTTCAGTAACTATACTGTCATTGTAGTGAAAGTCTCGGTATTAATATTTTGTTTATTTGAGCTACCTCGACCATAGATACTAGTGTTTCCGCCAGTAAAACCCTATTCTAAAGCCCTACTGCTTTGCCTGCTGTCAAAGAAAAAGTTATTGATACTTATTTTTTAGCCAGTTTATTCAAGCACTGATATGCTTTGCCATGGATCTTGCCATTATAAACTCCAATTCGTTCTACCTGGCTAATAACCAAATGAGTCGCTCCAAATTTTTCAGCTTTCAATAAGGCTTTATGCGTAGTATGTTGTTGCCAATTATTAAGTCTTGAATAACCGCTTTTAACGCTAATATCATCTATAAATTTACATTTATTAATACTCGAAATATCAGTGAGGGCAGCATGTTTATTCGATATGCTAGCAGCATAAGAGGGTACTGATAAGCACAATGAACTTGCAACGACAAAGACTTGAATAAATTTCTGAAGCATAATTTTTCCCCTCTAATTATTATTGCCACTCGTTTAACGGTTATTAACCAGAGGGCTAGAGCGAATTAAAACATAGGTAGCGACTCAATACAATATCGAGTCAATATTTATTTCAAAAGAAAGTAACACACCCCCACTCAGCGCGCCTAAGTAACTGGTTTAAATTACACATGGCTATTAACAAAGCACTAGTTAGCAAAAAACCAGCTCATATTGTTTGCTCCCGCGTAGGAATACATACCTGCCTAGGTGCACAGCACGGTATGCGTTCCCAGCGAATACGCAGGGAACGAGAACAATTAGTCGCAATAAAATCATACTGGAAAGACTACCATCGCCCCCTATGTGTAGAACCTAACTATGTGTAGTACAACTTTATATCGCGGGCCAGCCTTTGTGTGGTGGGACATTGGCCGTCAACGATCTACACATAGTTAAAGTGCCTGAAGGAACTGCATCAGTGCATTATCGGGTGGGTGATAGCAGCACTTAATCAAATTATCAGAAAAACCATGGGGTCAGCCAGCTTGAAATGACAATAAAAAAGAAATTTAGTTAACTTTCAAGGTTTTTATAACGTGGCAATCAACCCACCTAATTCTCTGCCAATGAAAAATTCATCTTGCTGAAAAAAGCAGGGTGGGCTGGCGCTAGGAAGCCCAACAAAAATAGCGCCAAAATTCCCTCATTGATTTCTAGTCAAAGGTTGAATTCTCCCTATGAATTTAGCTCTTTATTATGTAACTACCCTGCGAGCGTAAGATGATGAGTGCAGCTCTGAAGCCATCTCCTACAGGGATGTAGGTAAGTAGAGCAATGCAGAAGCTATTGCCGAGAGGAGGGCTTAAAAATAAGCGCCGTCAATACAACATTGATGGAATATTTCTACCTTGTAAAAATACGCTAAGTAGTTACCTCATTATCAACCTCTACACCCCTGTTATTTTTGCTGCACTTCGCCCCTAATTATTCAATGACTATTGATAGTGTTCAAGTACCTAATCAATCAAGTTAATACTATAGGAACAAGTTTGAAGTCGTTGATCTTCTTTGGTAGCCATGATCTTTTATCCATTTCTCTTGCATGCCAGGCCTGCACATTCATATTTACTTTGTTATCGACAAGGTAAAATTCAACCGTCATAAAGTGTTCATGCGTACGTTCCACTGGATATCTCAGATCCCACCATTTGCTTTCAGTCGTTACCTGCGCAATATGGTTAATATTGTTCTTTACCATGCCATTTACGGAGACCAGCGGGAAATTTTTGGCTGATAGATCAGGCCCACTCGCAGCAATTCCATTGATCTCAGATAGGTTTGACATCGGTGAAGTGATAATCTCGGTTAATTTATTGTCACTATCACCCACTAAAACCTGGGAAACACGCCCATAATGGACATCACCAGTTAGCACGACGATATCGTGTTTTCCCTTTTCTATTGCTAGCAATATATCCTTGTACTGATCCCAATCGGGTAAATTTTTATCTTTCTCGTCACCGTATCCAGCAATTAAAGGTTGAGGGATGACAAGCACACCCGGAGTTGAGAGATTATTGATCCAAGCTATAAGCTTAGCTTGTGATTTTTGCAAAAGAAAACCCGATTCCGATCGCTCCATCCTAAGATCAGCCACACAAAATGATATGTCATTACCTATATCAAAAGTACGGACAGGCTGTACCTGCTGAATGACAGAAACACCCGTCTTAGCAGCATTGTGCCACCTTTTACGAAACGAATCATTTAATTTCAGCGTAATCAGGTAGGGATTAAAGCCCTCATAAAAAGGGAAATTATTCCAATATTCGTGATCATCTGAAATCATCCAGGTACCGCCTCGTCTTAAGATACTACGGAGATATTTCCAGCTATCAGCGTAATGGTCTGCGATACGATCCTGACAATCACTCTCATCTAACGGATACCAGCCAAGACCGATATCTGCGTAGACCTGATCCCCCATTAAAAATTTGATATCAGGACGTAATTTCTCATTATTGTACAATGCCTCGTAAGCTTGCCCTGCATCCCCTCCATCATGCTCTGTGTAAAAACAAGAACCAATACCCACTGTGAATGGTTTTTTGCTTATATCAGGTAATTGTTCAGGAAATGTGGTAAAAAACACCTTTTCGAGCACTTGCCATTTCTGCTCTGAACGTACTTTAAACTCAATGATATAGTGCACACCAGGTTCAAGATTCTGAATGGTCTTAATCGTATAAAATCGTTTATTTAATTTATCAAACGGTCGCAGCCACTCATCGCCATAGCTCTCCGTCGATATAACGTCACCCTCTTCATCTTTTCTCTTCTTGATCGTATCGGCTTTTTTAATAAGCAATTGCCAGTTTTTCGGTTTGCCCATCGACGGTGACAAAGCGCCAATCCAAAGCTTCACTGAAGTTGTAGTGACTTCGTGTACTACGATGGTATATCCACTTGTTGTTCGCTTTCCCATAACTGCCTCCTCATAATTAAGTTACCACTGGCAAAGCCAGGAGGTTACCTAATAATTAATTAAACCATTACACTGTGTTATTGCTGCCATTTAATTGTTCCATTTTCATCAATTAAAACTTCTTTCAAAGTATTATCAGAAAGCGTAACTTCAACAAATCCATTAAGCACTCGAACAGGAATATCAGGATCATTAGCCCGTTCCGTTTCATACCAAGAAACCTTTGTAGCCTTTTCTAAATCAGTAGCATTACCATAAGGAACAGCCGCATGCCCGACACAACGCGTATACACAGGTTTATCGCAAAAACTCATGGGCTTATAGCTAGCTACATTGTGTAGATGTCCCCAATACCAAAAAACCTGCTCATATCTCAGCTGGTTATTTTGATCCTTTAATTGTTCCATCACTTCTTTATATAGTTTTTGTTGTTCTTCACCATTTAGGTCGTAAGCATTATGATGAGAAAGTAGAATGACACCTTTTTTTGCAGGCAAGCCTTTTAACCAGCTTTGTTGTTGTTCACCAATTTCCCCTTCCATAAAAAGCTTCCATTTATCTGAATAATAAGCACTATCCAAACCAACCACCAACCAATCATCATTTTCTAAAGAAAAATAACTGCATTGGTTTTGCTGGGTAAACTTCTGTTTTAGCGCTTCAAAATACGAAAAAGCGCCATCATACATTTCATGATTAGAATTCAAGGTAAACGAAGCTAATTTTCCATCAGGCCAAATATCAATCAAATTATTTGTTTCTTGTTCACTCGTACCCGCATAATAAACATCGCCTAAATGAATAGAAATATCTGCATCTTTAGCAAGCATTGCATTGGCAACATTTTCAGCTGGGCTCAAAGGTGTATTACGCCAATACCCTGTACCCCAGTCTCCTGCGATATTAATTTTCACATGATTAGGAATTTTCATATTGACAGGGTTTGAATTAAAAGGCGCCTGGCACTCAATATGCTCCAACCAACCCAATAGAGCCTCATCCCACCCGGGGTCAAGTAACTCCCATTTATTAAAACCAAGCAAAGAACCATCGCCAAGCACTTGAGTCTCCAGTGCTACTTTATCTTTTTCTAATTCACCTCGAACACTTCTGTTTTCAGAAATAATTGATAAGGCATGAGCAAATTCAGAACCTGCTAAATGAGATTTCTTACCCTCAATCACATCCCAGGCATTATTATGAATATTCTCCAGCAAATTCAAAAAATGTGCATGATTGTCTTTATCATTATCCTGGAATTTTTTATTGGCATTTTTAATACGCTGCTCAAGATTCATATTCTCACCTTATAGTGTTTTCATATATTCAATAAGTTGCCATTTGTTTTGCTCATCTAGCTCTGTTCCATAAAGATGACCTGAATTACTATTGCCTAACAAGTGAGTATCAAACAACCAGGCATTTTGTTCTGCCTCTACCCCTGTTGAAACAAACCCTACTTTTTCTGGATCGTAAACACTGTAACCTTTGAAGAACTTTTTAGGTCGTTGCTCAGGTTTTAGCAGAAGATCCCAAAGAGTTGGAACCGATCCATTATGTAAATAAGGAGCCCTCGCCCAAATACCATCGGTTGGCGTATTACTGTAACTTGCTGTTTTTCTATAAGCTAAAAAATCGAACGGCGGCTGCTTAAAATCATGAAACTTATCAACCAGACCTGTTGTGAAAGAGTCCAAACGATAACGATCAGTGCCTAATTCTTGAATATTCGTAGTCACTTGTCCCGTCGATTTTTTGCCAAATTCATGGCATTCTGCACATTCTGCATCCCAAATGGCTTTTCCTGACAAGGCTTTTTGTTGATCAATTACATAGGGAAATTTAGCTGGCTCTTTGGTCAACAACCAATCAGTGATTTGTTTAAAACTGTCTACTAATACCGAATCGGGCGTTGCGCCTACAGCCATTGCAGCCGCATAATTACGTTCTGTTATCGCATTATTATTTCCATCCCAATGCAACCACATCCCTTCTCTTGGTTTTTGATTCCAAATTTGCGGCAAATCCACTGTACCAATCGTACTATCGTCTGGAAAATGAAAAATGACCATTTTGGTTGGATTAAAAGTATCTGTCCGCCCTGGCCCTTGACGAGGACGAAGTTTTTGCCATTTATATTGTGACTCTTGTTGCCCCATTTGTTTCTTAATAATAGGGATAATTGCCAGACGATAATACAAGCTTTCTATTAAGCCCAGCTCTTGTGTTTTTTCAATCTCAGCTAATACTTTTCCCGAGGTAAAATTTTCACTGGCAGCACAGTTATACATAAACCATTGAAAGCGCTCCAAATCCAACGTATTAGCAGAACCTGCCAGAATTGGCGTTAGCGCATCTTTAGTCGTTTTTTGGTATTGCCCTGTATGACACATCGAACACGTTGCTTCAACGGATGGATAACCTATCTGGCGTTGTGCCAGACCTATCGGTAAAGCTTTTCCGGGTTCGAAGACAAACCCTAATTCTCGCCAGTCACTTACCCCTCCTGGAATATTGCTGCAAACCTTCGGCATCGCGTCAAAGATATAGAGTGGAATACGATTTTCCACACTCAATCCAATCGCCCCGTATTTGAAGTGTTCTTCTGCATTATCGAATACTGGATCAGGATGTTGTCTTAGCAAATTATCCCATGCAGTATAAGCAATAAAACTAACAAACAAGAGCGATACCATGACGGTCACTTGCACATGAAGCTTGGAAAAACTGTGTGCAATTTTACAAGCAAAAGCTGAAATTAATTGATACAAGTTCGATATACTGGCCTTACCCTCCTCTGGCAATCCTAATTGCAACGTTAGGCCAAGCAAAACAAACAGCAAACCATCACTACATAATAAAGGCAGGAAGGTATCAGGGTAGCCTGATGTATTTGCTAGCCAATACCAAAAAACAACGGCAATAAATCGAGAAATTACGGTCAACCATGAATAAGCAAACCAACGTTCTGGAGCCAAAGCAGCAGGAATATAAAAAAGAGAAACTCCAATCAACAACATGCCAACGTTATTCAACCAAGGGTAGATTGCTTGATTGGGAAGACCTAACAAAGTTGTAAGAAATTGCGCTGCAAACAACGCTGGAATAGCAAAACTTAAATTAATAACAATGCCAATAAAGATCAATCGGCAAAACCATTTTAAGTAATGATTATTTGCTGTAGTCATGGAACCCTCCAAACTTAGGCTTACGCTGTTTTATTGAGATGCTCGACAATATAGGGAAATACATCCTGGGCAGCCTTTCGTCCAAAAATACAATCAATATGTCCATATCCCTCAATGACTTGACGGCTGTATTGAGTTGCATCAAATTTTTCACGGAGCAAGTTAAAGGTAATTTCGGTGCTTTCTGGCAGATAGCATTCATTTTGAGCACCTGAAATAAACAGGATGGGTAAATTTAATCGGTCTATATTAGGCATATAGATATCTTTACCCTCAAAATTGACAACCAGGCCTTTGCGACACATTTCAGCCAGATGTTCCAGGGTTTGCATATTGGCTTCTGCAAATAGCTCACCTAAATGACTATGTAAACGATCATTCAAGGTTTCATGTCGATACAGCGAAGCATACATAAAAGTAATACGATGACAGCTATCACTTTGACATTGACCTTGTGCTTCAGCTAAAGCATAAACTGAAAGTGCCTTGTCATATAGATGGGTCATAAGCGAACCACCCCCGTCAGGCACACGCGCCGTTAATGAATGAATGCCTAACTTGTCTAAGAAACCTGGCATATGTAAGCCAGTTTTTACCTTAGTTGCGGTGGGTACAACAATATTTGTTGCTATTTGTGAACTAACAATACTCCGTATCCCTTGCAATCCTGCCAGCATTGACATAAAGAAAGTGGTTGCGCCATAACAATGAACAACGGCTTGAATAGATTCAGCACCCGTGATTGCCTGAATTTTTGAAACCGCAGCAGGAAAATCATATTGTGCGATTTGATCACCATTAGATTGTTGTTCTGCAGCGGGTAGTAAAATACTGACCCGAAAATCCAAAAGCCACACATCATAATCATGAGCATAAAGATATTCGAGTAAATTTGTATCAATCAGGTCAGTGGAAAAAATACTGGATGCAACGCCCAGTCCATGAACTAACATAACAGGGCCTTTGCTACCGCCTTGATAACGGGTCAAACGTAAATGAACGCCATCTTCGGTCTTAAGTCCAAAAACTTCAGGGTCACACACCCGTAGTGGTCTTTTTTCTCTAACAGCTGACTTCGCATCTTTAGGGTTATAAAAAATCCCGCTATAACTTTCCCACAATACACCAGCAAAGAATTTTCCAAACCGGGCAACAGCTTCTAACTTTTCAGTTGAACTGCTCGCATTGGTTACCGTCATGGTGGTCATTTGCTTTGCAAAATCAGCAGGTCTTATATGTAGTATCCCCTTACCAAACATTTGCCCCTTGTCATCTTTACCTTCATATACCGTCACATATAAGGTTGATGTATCGGGCCAGATATCAAACACATTGTCATCGTCTTTTACCAGTTTATAGCCTTTAAAGAAATATTCCTTCCCTTCCTCTGAACTCAGTCTCATCGAATAAATCATATGCCGGGTATCAGGTGGCGATGGCATCCGTTCAAATAAATTAAATACGCCTTCTGAAGCGGTTAATGGCTCAGCTGAGAGAGATTGACAAACCACAGTTCCAGAAATCGTAGCTGGGTGCTCAGGCTTGTTAAGCATATTATCAAGATCATGCGAGGCAATGGTTAAGGTAAACGCCATTGTAGAATCGGCCGCCTCGCCAGATTGATTTGCAATTCGATAGCTTTCTAAATCCTCTCCAGCTTCAGCTTGTGTAGAAAAATAGCCGCGCATGGTTTCTGTAAATTGAATCCCTAACAATGACTCTGGATGAGGCCGGCTTGGAGCAGAGGGCAAGGTATAATCAATCGTCCAATGATTCTCTTCAGCTATTAACATACAGCAGCGTTCAGTGATTGCAGAAATAGTAAGCAAAGGATTGACCGCCAAAGAAGTGGGTATAACCGAACCATCGGATATATAAAGGCTTTCATAAACTTTATCGCCATTCCCGGTAAATACCTGTCCCTTATGATTAACTACCCCTTGACTCGCATCTGCGCCCATATTACAACCACCTAAAGGATGCACAGAAATCAGACTATGCTTAAAGAGTGGTGTCCAAACAGGATTTTCTATGTAATCACCGCCTAAAGCGGCTGTCGCACTTTTTAGATTTTCATTACCATAAATAAAATTTTCTTGTTTGCCAACATTTGGCCAAAGGATATACGATCGACCTTGATCATTTAACTTAACTTGTCCTTTAGCATCATCATGGCTCATGATTAAATACGTTTGGGTGTTTTTCACAGCGCCAGAGTATGGCCCATGCACTAGACTTTCAGCCACCCTCACATCTTCTTTAATTCCATTAAGAATCCCGGGGTCAGTATCTTGCCCTATAAATCCAGCCGCTACAGCAAATGATGTCGGCATTAAGGATGCCAAAGCTCCTGGTATAGAGCCTTCTTCAAGCACCATTCTTTTTCGCCAGTCATCACCTTCCCGCATATCAATAATGCTGGTAATACAGGGGCCAACAGCAGGGATTTCACCTTCTTGATGAGTACCAAACCCCATACCGTTTATAGTTTGCTCGGTGTTAAAGCCAAAGCCTAAAATATCGCCATTCCCACTAAATCCTTCCCCCAGCTGCTCTGAAGTAGACAATCCTTTTTCTTTACTACGCAACATGATCTCATTGCTACCGAGGGTTCCAGCAGAAACCATGAGCAGTTTAGCTTTTACAAACAAAGTGGGTGCATCAAACTTTTCCCTACCAACACCAACCACCTGATAATGAACTAACCATCCATCATCGACTTTTTCCAAATAGCGTACATCTGCCTGGCAAAAAATATCAGCGCCATGATTCCAGGCATCGGGTAAATAATTCATCAAGGTTGTATTTTTTGCACCATAATTACAACCAGAAACACAATCACCACAATTGTTACAAGCTTGCTGCTCTACACCGACATGATTGATGCCATTTTCTGGCGTTTCAAACGTAACGTTAATCGGTGGACGGTAAAAATTCTTCCCCATGGCTGCCGCTGATTTTTTATTAGCTTCAAGCTTTGCTAATGTTTCAGCATCCTCTGGATAAGGTGTGGGTTTAAGCATTTCCCTTGCTCGTGAAAAACCTTCTTGCAGCAAAGTGTCTTTATGCTCTCTAACCTCTATAGGCCAATTAGGGTCGTCAAATACCTCTGGTTTCGGCTCTAAAGAAACATTCGCATTAATCAATGAAGTACCACCCAAACCACATCCGACTATCACATTTTGCTGTTCATTCACATGCAGGTCATACAGCCCTAATCGTGAACCAATATGTTTATCCGCAGTATGAACTTGAAAATTTTCCACCGCTTCTGATGGTTTATTAGGGTACTCACCCACTTGAATTTCACGCCCTCGCTCCAATAAACAGACTTTTTGTCCTGCTCGGGCTAATCGTGATGCAGTGATGCCACCGCCATAGCCTGAGCCAATAACAATCACATCATAAACATCAGCAATTTGATTTATAGGTGAGGAAATTCTTTTGCTCATAACCTTGCTCCATTAATTGTTCTTATTGTTAGGAAATATGGTGAGTACTAGATCATTTTTGTACCTGCCGGTGAACAAACCACAGGTTTCTCGTTCCCACCGTATTCGGAGGGAATGCATACCGTGCTGTGATCTTAGGCAGGTATGTATTCCCACGCGGGAGCATGGGAACAAGATAGGCTAGTTTTTTGCTAAGCTGTGCTTTGTTAATAGCCCTATTTTTATATGAGTTAGTGTCTTCATTTATAAGCCCCCATTTAATTTAAGAAAAGGAAATATTCAGCGCTCATAGCTCCCGTGGAAATGAGAATAAAAAACTTGTGTATATGGCTCAGGAGCATTGTTTATCGTCAAAGTGCAGATCTGGCTAAGCATAGAGCAATGCAGCTGTCACTTGAGAGGCAGGAAGCTATTATCGACATAACAAGCTATATAAATAGTTGCTAGAGGCTTCTGAACCCTGCTTACCTTTACCCATGTAGTTAAGATAAAAGACTGACAAAAAGACAAGCCAGAATGCACAAGTTATAAAACGCTTATTCCTTGATATAATTTGGTGATTAAAGAAACCCTAAAATTAAGTTTATACTCGCAATCATCTCAGAATGAAATGACTCAATTGGGTCATTTTTTAATATTCAAATGATTAGGCTATGTCACCGTTAAGGAGCGGAGATGTAATAATACCCGCTCCTAAGTTTTTTCTGGATAAAGAAAAATACCATCGATTCAAAAACGTAACGCTAGCTAGCGAAGATGGAGCGACCCAAATAGCTCATGTGATTGTTTCCAGCTACGCATATTCGTCATTGAAACTAAGAATATGAAAGGCTGGATATTTGCTGGTCCACAACAGAAAATATGGACTCAAAGGGTTTACCGACACACAAGTAAATTCCAGAATCCTCTGCAGCAGAATGACAAACATACTCAAATTCTGCAATCAGCTCTTGAGCTCGACAAAACAGCTAACATGAGTTCGGGGCTTGACTATTCCCCCCTTTCTGCCTATCTTTAGAATCTTGTAAATACTCAGCGTATTTTTTTCTGATGGTACAACTCATTGATTTATCAGGCTTCTGCAACAGGGTGTTGCGGCGGAGTTTAAATGTATGAGTTTGATTTTAAATAAAGGAAGATGACTGTGCAAACTAAATCAAAAATAGCATTGTTTATTGATGCTGATAATGCGCCGGCTTCACATATAGACTCAATACTGTCTGAACTTGCTAGCTATGGCGTAGTAAACATTAGAAGAGCGTATGGAAACTGGACGAACCCAACATTGTCTTCTTGGGAAGAAAGGTTGCACGAAAATGCTATCCAGCCAATCCAACAGTTTGACATGACTAAAGGAAAAAATGCTACTGACATGGCATTAGTTATAGATGTTATGGATACTTTGTACACAAAAAGCGTTGATGTGATTTGTTTAGTTTCTTCTGACTGTGATTTTATGCCATTAGCTACCAGGGCATTAGCCGATGGAAAAACTGTCATTGGGTTTGGTGAAAGAAAAACCCCATTAGCTTTTGTTAATAGTTGTTCAAAGTTTCTTTATCTAGATAAAAAAGAAAAGCAGAAAGAATCTGAAAAAACACCCGAAAAGGGAAAAACGCAAGAGACTACAGAAAAAAAATCAATAAGCATTAACTGTGATACTAAATTAATGGATCTTTTACGACAAACAGTTGAAGCAGTAGAAGATGATGAAGGCTGGGCTAAACTTTCTCTTATTGGTGGTCATATAGCTAACCACACATCCTTTGACCCTAGAAATTATGGCTTTAAAAAACTAGGCGAATTATTTCAAGCAATTAATTTATTTGAGATTAAGAAAACTCAAGGAAGCGTTTATTGGGTGCGGGAGAAAAAGCGCTGGAAATAAATCGTAGATGTATTAGTCTCGACTAGATCTGAATGTTGTTTAACAAAATGATTATATTCATTATTAATCATTCTAAAAGTTATTGTACTAGACTATAGGCATGGGCTTTAGCCTGTTTAGTGGGTTGCTGTGCAGATGGATTGACAGCTTAATTATTAGTCACTTATATAAGCACTTAGGAACCTTAAAAGAATACCTGATTACCCATAATCTTCAGCCAATTTCCATAGACAGTATTGGCTGCTGATAACGAACAATGCAGGAATGATTTCCAGGACAACTCTGATGTAGGAGCGTCCGCCCTCGGCGCGAATAT
>Ga0105351_1001094_pt1 | contig 12515 bp, 11 predicted proteins | sample EN4Hudsemesocosm_FD_83662 | JGI IMG/M metagenome (GOLD analysis project Ga0105351, IMG submission 83662) | Methane-oxidizing microbial communities from mesocosms in the Hudson Canyon - EN4B Hudson Canyon | ecosystem: Environmental > Aquatic > Marine > Cold seeps | place: Hudson Canyon... | reverse complement strand
TACTTGGTTTCATGATAGTTCCTTATTTTTAAGTTAATTGTTTGGTATATTACTTTTAGAAAGTGAATTGATTGTGTTAATCACTTTCTTCTGAGTCATCATCGCTACTAGTATCACTACTAGAAGTTGATGCTTTTGCACTATTTTCAGACATAGTTACTGTGGTATTTGCTTTTTGCCCCAATGAAGCTGCTCCAACTCCAGTCTGTGTTGCAGTTATTTTTTCAATAGAGTCTAGAAATTTTGAGTATATTTCTATTGAAGTTTTTTGGTCAGCATTTAAGTTCATAGATAATTCACATGCACGATATAACATCTCTCTTACTATTAAAACTGCAGGATTTCTTCCACCAAGTGATAAAGCACCCTCTGAATTTCCTTCTCCTACATTACCAGAATCCCCTAATGCACTTCCTCCAATAGTTGTTCCTGAACTTCTTGTATCTGCAACATCACTTTGTCTAGAACCACAATAACGCTCTAACTCACCTTGTTTTTTCAAGAAAGTCATTTGTAAATCAGATGTATTTGAGAGAACATTTACATTGTCTCTCTCAACAATTTTTACTTCAGGTGTTTTAATAGAACAACCTAAAAACAAAATAGATATAGGTAGTATTAGTAATATTTTAATATTTTTCATGAATTTCCTTTTAAAATAATGTAATAATATTATAATAATTAAAATAAAGTCTCTCTAAATTAAATACCTAATATTTATACTCTCCAAAATTTAAATCTGAAGTGCAATTTTTTAGAATTTGAGAAATAAAATTGTAATTTTATACTATCACATACATTAGCTTATGAGTTCTTTGGTGGTGTTCCTAAAATTGTAGGTTTTGGAACTTTCACTAAGTTTCAAACTAAATTATTGAACTATGATATAATGTTAATGACTATCGGTTACTGACACAAAACTCTGAACGGTCTCAAAAAAAGATTAAAATCTTAGCTATATAGCTGATATTAGAAAAGTGATTTGTTCAACTAACACTACAGCCTCAAATTGAGGCTGTAACGAAATATTTTTACAACTCTTTTGTGATTTCTATAATTTTAATAAAATCATCTTTATTCCATGAAGCAGTCCCTATTAAAGCACCATCTACATTTTTAAGCGAACAAATCTCCTCAACATTGGACAATTTTACTGAACCTCCATACAACAAAGGCTTATCTATTTTTTCCTTAATGACATCATGTATATTATTAATATCTTCGATAGTTGCAGTAACTCCCGTACCAATTGCCCATACAGGTTCATACGCTAAAATTAGATTTTCATATGAAGTATCTATTCCTTCTAATTGGTCATAAAGATACTCTAATATTTTGTCAACTCCCTGTTCTTTTATTTTCAAAGGTTCACCTATACAATAAATAATTGTAAACCCAAGATTCATATAAAACTTATACTTATTAACGATACTTTCTTGTGACTCTTTTAGAATATGTCTTCTTTCACTGTGTCCTATTAGTATTGTTTTTATATCAAATTCATCTAATTGGGCACTGCCTATTTCTCCGGTGAAAGAACCACTTTGAATGGGGTATGCATTTTGAGTACCTATAATCAGATTATCTTGTGTTTCGTAAGTATCCAAAGCAGTAGAACTGGGAAAAATATAAACTTCACTTTTTGTATTTGTTGTTAAAGATTTATTTACAGTGGTTATAAAATCTTTTGTCAGTTTTCGTGTATGATTTGTTTTAAAATTTGATGCAATTATCATCGTAATCTCCTATGTTATTACACATCTAGAAATACCGTATTGTAGCTCAATACAGTAAATCAAGAAATTTTAGTACATAAAAAGAATTTTGTGGAAATTATAATTTAAAATTAATACGTTATATTTTAATTAAAAAATAATATGTTTTACATATTTGATATTTTTTCATTTGATAAAGTAATTTTATGTTTATACATATCACCTATTATAACTAAATTTGAATACTCAATTGGATTATTATACTGGTCAAAAGAATATCTTTTTAAAGACAGTAAAGGAGAACCTTCAGCTATATTTAGTTTTTCAGAATCCTCTTTATTTGCAGCAATGGCTTCAACGATCTCTTCAGCATTATGAAATTCAATATTGTATTCTTCTTTCAAGAATGAATACAAAGATTCTAAATTTAATTTTTTATCAATATCGGGAACGGTGTTTACATCAAAATAATTTGTCATTAATGCAAAAGGCACTTCATCAAGTAATCTAACTCTTTTGATGCATAACAGCTTTGAACATGGTAAAAAATCTTTTACAAAATGTTCCTCTTCTATTATTTCAAAATGTATTGATTTTGTTGTTAACAGATGTTTTTGCTTTGATAAACGTTGCGTTAAAGAACCTATTGAGTTTGCATCATAAAGAATTTTTTTCTCTGTTACAAAGGTACCTCGTCCTTGTTTTTTAACAACTATGTCCTCTTTTTCAAGAACTTCAATAGCTTTTCGTATTGTAATTCTAGAAACTTTATATTTCTGCTCTAATTGACCTTCAGCAGGAATAATATCATTGACCTTATAATTTAACTTAATATCTTCTAAAATTTTTTCTTTTACTTGAAGATACAGTGGTATACCATTTTTAATAAACAAAACCCAAATCCTTTGTTTCTCAAACTTAATTTGAAACATTATTAATCTCGGTTAAATGAATTTAATTAAAAAAACTTTTCCCCAATCGTAATTATATTACATCATTCATTTTTAAATTGTACTTAAACTCAATATATTATAAATACTTTTAAATTAGTAATTAATTTTTGTTGCATTTATAATAGATTCTTTAATACTATTACTCTTTAATCGCATAGCTAAATATGCAGAATTAAAAACATTTTTATCGGATAACTCCTTTATTTTAATTTTTTTTGATTCACCATCTAAACTGTATGCTATTTCTTGATTTTCACATTCAATGACAATTTCTTGACAGCCTGCGAATTGAGCTCTTTTTGTAATCTCTTGGACAGTAATATTGCTCCATAAATTTTTTTCATCTGTGGTATTTGTCAATAAAATGTCAGCATAATTAATGGATATTTCATATAACTTTCGAGCAGTGTCATTTGATTCATGCATCATAGGTATATATATTGAATTAAATACAATCTTTACCCCATACATTCTTAGCTTTTTAATTATTTTAAAAAAAGACACTCTTCCATTTTCACTCATCATAGCTATAGAATTTGACGAAAAATATATTAAGTCAAAATCCATTAATTTATTCATGATGTGTTCTGACATCTTAGACTCAAATATATCCCTATCTAATAAATCAGATGAAAAATAAGTTGGGTTAGCCTCTTTATTATTAATATATACTATTGGATTTTTATTTTGTAATATATTGATATAATTCGTTTTAATATCTTGCTTATTTAAAAAACTTAACATCTCTTTTGAGAGCTCATCTTCACCTAATGCTGTTATATACTGAATTTCTGACTCTTCTAATATATTCTTCAAAGATATACTACAATTTAAACTGTCTCCAGAAAAGACTTGCTTATACGTATCTTTTCCTAAAAGATTTAATTCAACTATACACTCACCCACCACAGCTATTTTATTCATTCTTAAAGCCTTCTTTTTTGAGTTGATTCTTATATTGAATCATTTAATATCTTGATTGCTTGATCTCTTTCATCATTTAATCGCTCATCACTCCAAAATAACTCTTTGTGCATAATCATTAAAACTTTTTCTAAAATCTGTGTTGCTGCATTTTTATCTATTAGTGCCAATGTGGTTCTTCTAACTAAAAAATCTAAAGGTTTTTGAACAAATTCATTTTTTATTGAATAAACAACCTCTGCATTAATATAAGAATAATCACTGTGAAGTTTTTCTACATTTTCAACACTGGTATAAACGTTTACAGCATTATCCCCATACATTGAAATTAAATGCTCAGAAATGTTTTTATCTTTTGTATCAATGATTAAATCTTTATTGTAATTTTTGCTACCAACCAGTTTTAATTTTTTAGTTACACATTTTTCGTTTTCTAAATTAAAAGAGTTAATCACATAATCAACTGCTTCCTCAGCCATTTTTCTGTATGTTGTCCATTTACCACCAATAATACTTACAAGTCCAGAATCCGAACTCGTAATAACATGATCTCGGACAATACTTGAAGTCGATGCATTTTTATCAGGTGCAACTAAAGGTCTGATTCCACACCAAGAAGAAAGAATCTCTTTTTCATCTATTTTTAAATCAAAATATATCTCTAAATGTTTCAACAAATAATCAATGTCCTTTTTTAAAACTTCTGGACGTTCACTTAAAGTGGTACTCTCATCTGTTGTTCCAACTAAACATTTACCCATCCAAGGTAAAATAAAAAGAACTCTTCCATCTTCAGTTTTAGGAATCATAAGACCTTCATTTGAAGGCAAATATTTTTTATCTAATACAATATGAATCCCTGAACTTAAATCCAGCATTTTTTGAGCATTTTTATCATCCAGTAATCTGATGTTATCTGAAAATGCTCCTGTAGCATTAATTATAATTGATGATTCAATCATCAACTCTTCATTATTGATTTTATCTTTTACTCTTACACCTGAAACTTTTCCATCTTTATAAATAAACGTTTCAACTTCATGGTAGTTTTTACATTGGGCCCCATATTCTTTTGCAGATTGTAAAAGTGAAATATTTAATCTCGCATCGTTAAAACTTCCATCATAATATTTAACGCCACCCACAAGTCCATCTTTTTTTATACTTGGGAAGTTATTAATCATTGTTGTTTTTGAAACAATTGAACTTCGCCCCAAACCTCTTTTACCTGATACAAAATCATACAAACTAAGTCCAGCGAACATATAAGGTAATTCCCACCATTTATATATAGGTGTTATTAATGTTAACCTTGAACATAAATGAGGTGCATTCTTTAAAAGTCTGTATCTCTCTTTTAATCCTTCTTTAACTAAGTTAAATTGTTCTTTATCTAAACCTTTTACAGCCTTCTCTAAATATCGAACCCCTCCATGTACTAATTTAGTACTTCTTGAACTGGTACCTTCAGAAAAATCATTTTTTTCTAAAAGCAGTGTTTTAAAACCTCTTGATGCTGCATCAACAGCAATACCACTTCCTGTTGCTCCACCACCTATTATAACTATGTCATATTTTGAATTTTTCATAGAATTAACATCCTTAAATTTATTCTACATTATAAGGTTATAATGTTTATACACACATTATAATGTTATAATTATAAAAACTAAATTAAGCCATCCTTACTTTTGCTATTAATTCGTTATTTATTGTTATTTTCTGCAATTTTGGGTATTATTCTAAAACTTGTATTTTTTTACTTTTGGGTAATTATAATAACAAATTATATTATTACAAAAAGTTAAAGTCCTGTTTTATGGGATTTTGATTTCAATAGTAGCATTAGAGTAGCAAAAAATTCTAAAATTTACACTATCTTTAAGCTTATTTTAAAATCCAATACGTCACTATTAAATACAACATTATAATGTTATAATGTAAGATAATTTTTAGCATGATAAATTATGTTTATAAAATAAATATTATTGATTATGCTCATAAAATTTAACTAGGAGGAAAAAATATGTCCTTAGAACTTGAAAATATATCTATGAGTGTAGATGGTCAAGTACATATTCACAATACCAATTTAACACTAAAAAAAGGTACGATGAACGTTCTGCTTGGTAGAACATCATCAGGGAAAACAACATTAATGCGAATTATGGCAGGTTTAGATGTACCAACATCTGGACGAATTTTATGGGAAGGTAAAGACGTTACTGGTATGAAAGTACAAGATCGTAAGATTGCAATGGTTTATCAACAATTTATTAATTATCCATCAATGAGTGTATATGATAACATTGCCGTTCCTTTACGTATAATGAAAATGGATGAAAATGAAATAGATGCAAAGGTGAGAAAAACTGCTGCACTTATGCGTTTAACTAACATGCTTGATAGAAAACCTTTAGAACTATCTGGTGGTCAACAGCAACGTTGTGCATTAGCACGTTCACTTGTAAAAGGCTCAGGACTTGTATTACTTGATGAACCTTTGGCTAACTTAGATTATAAGTTACGAGAAGAGTTAAGAGCAGAAATTCCAAAGTTGTTTGAAGAATCTGGCGCAATTTTTGTGTATGCAACAACAGAACCAGAAGAAGCTTTACTCTTAGGTGGAAATGTCGCAACAATCTGGGAAGGTAAAATTACCCAGTTTGATGAAACAGCAAAAGTATATCATCACCCAAACAATGCAATAACTTCAAGAGTATTTTCAAATCCAGCAATGAACTTTTTAAATGTTGAAAAGATTGGAAACTTCATTCATTATGGAAAAAATGAAAAAATAACAGCAAGAGATGCTTTTGAAAATTTAGATGATGGTTATTATCAGTTAGGTTTTAGACCCAATCATCTTGAGCTTAAAAGACACAGTGATCAGGCAATTGAATTTTCAGTCCATTTAAGTGTGACGGAAATTACAGGTTCTGAGACATTTTTACATATGTCTTATGACAATAATACTTGGATTGGTTTGGTTCATGGAGTACATGATTTAGAATATGATATGGATTTATCGGTTTATTTAGATCCACGTCATATTTTTGTTTTTGAAGAAGATGGTGATATTGTTGAAGCAGCTTCTTATACAAAAGAAAGATAGAAGGAGAATATAAAATGGCAAGAATCACTCTTTCAAATTTAGCACACAGTTATATGAGTAATCCGTCATCTGAAAAAGATTATGCATTACGTAAAATTAACCACGAGTGGGATGATGGAGCAGCATATGCATTGCTTGGACCATCTGGATGTGGAAAATCTACATTGTTAAATATCATCTCTGGAATATTAACACCTTCAGAAGGAAGAATTTTATTTGATGAAGATGATGTGACATTTGCAGAAACTGCAGATAGAAATATCGCTCAAGTCTTTCAGTTTCCTGTGGTTTACGACACAATGACCGTAAGACAGAACTTGGAATTCCCACTACGTAACAGAGGGGCAGATGCAAACTACATTAAACAACGAGTTGCATCAATCGCACGTTCAATTCAAGTAGAAGATATTTTGGATAAAAAAGCGCAAGGCCTAACAGCTGATGCAAAACAAAAAATCAGTTTGGGTAGAGGAATGGTTCGAGAAGATGTAAATGCAATTCTTTTTGATGAACCATTAACCGTAATTGATCCTCACATGAAATGGGAATTAAGAACACAACTAAAAGCATTACATAAAGAATTAAAACATACCATGATTTTCGTAACACATGACCAAACAGAAGCATTGACTTTTGCAGATAAGGTTGTGGTTATGAATGAAGGAAGTGTTGTGCAAATTGGGACACCTGAAGAGTTATTTGATAAACCTGCACATACTTTTGTAGGTTATTTTATAGGCTCTCCAGGAATGAATGTATTTGATGTAGAAGTTTTAGGAAACGTAGCTGATCTTCAAGGCACAAAACTAGAATTAAATTCTGTTTATAAGAACCTATCAGGAAAAGTAGAATTAGGCGTTCGTCCAGAATTCATCACTTTATGTGAAGAGGGTGAAGGTATAAAAATAGACATTGTTCGTATAGAAGATGTTGCCCATCACAAAATTGTTCGCGCGGTTTACAATGATAAAGATGTCAATATTATTGTTCCAGAGGACACAAAAATTACTCCAGCTATGAACCATATGGTTTTTGATATGGATCGTGTCAATGTGTATGTAAATAGTTGGTTGGTTGAAGGAGAAAAAATATCATGAGAAAAACTGTAAATCAAAAGGCCTGGTTTTTAGTATTACCCGTACTTTTACTGGTTGCTTTTTCTGCTGTTATTCCATTAATGACAGTTGTTAATTATTCAGTTCAAGATACTTTTGGAAACAATGTATTTTTTGAAGTAGGTCTTGAATGGTTTGAAGAAATTCTTCATTCTGAGCGTATTCATGATGCACTGGGTCGTCAATTACTTTTTACTGGTATTATTATGGCAATTGAAATTCCCCTTGGAATTTATATTGCACTTCACATGCCAAAAGGTGGCTTCTGGGCATCTGTTTGTCTGGTTTTAGTTGCACTTCCATTATTGGTACCTTGGAATGTAGTAGGAACAATTTGGCAAATCTTTGCAAGAACAGATATTGGGTTGTTAGGACATACCTTAGCAGCTATGGGCATAGAGTATAACTATACACAAGATATTTTATCTGCTTGGGTTACGATTATTGTTATGGATGTATGGCATTGGACTTCATTGGTTGTACTGCTTTGTTATGCAGGGTTGCAATCAATTCCTGGCGCTTATTATCAAGCGGCTAAAATTGATCAAGCTTCAAAATGGAGTGTCTTCAGATATATCCAACTTCCTAAAATGATGGGAGTACTGTTGATTGCTTCACTTCTACGATTCATGGACAGTTTTATGATTTATACCGAACCTATGGTTGTAACTGGTGGAGGACCTGGAAATGCAACAACTTTCCTATCTATTGACCTTGTAAAAATGGCGATTGGACAGTTTGATCTTGGACCTGCAGCTGCATTTTCACTGATTTACTTTTTAGTGATTTTATTAATGTCATGGGCATTCTTTACCATTATGACAAATATTGACAAGCAGGAGGCATAATATGAACAATTCACAAACAAAAAAAGGTTTTTTCTCAAGCAAATCTCCAATGATTATGCTTATCTATATCATATTTTTAATGTTACCCGTTTACTGGTTGTTGAATATGAGTTTGAAAACAAATGAAGAGATATTAGGAACATTTTCACTTTTTCCCAATAACTTAACATTTGATAATTATATTGTTATATTCACCGATCCAGATTGGTATTGGGGATATATAAATTCAATGACGTATGTAGTTATGAATACAGTTATTTCTTTACTTGTAGCACTTCCAGCAGCATATGCTTTTAGTCGTTATACATTTTTAGGAGATAAACATCTGTTTTTCTGGTTATTAACTAACAGAATGGCTCCACCAGCAGTGTTTGCACTGCCATTCTTTCAACTTTATTCAAGTGTTGGTCTGTTTGATACACATATAGCAGTAGCACTTGCACATACCTTGTTCAACGTACCTTTAACGGTATGGATATTAGAAGGGTTTATGAGAGGAGTTCCTAAAGAAATTGATGAAACAGCGTATGTTGATGGATTTAGTTTTTTTAAGTTTTTTACAAAAATATTTACACCACTTATTTCCTCTGGTATTGGTGTTGCAGCGTTCTTCTGTTTTATGTTCTCATGGGTTGAGTTACTTCTAAGCAGAACACTAACATCAGTTGATGCAAAATCAATTGCTGCAACGATGACAAAAACAGTCTCAGCTTCGGGTGTTGACTGGGGAGTTTTAGCTGCAGCTGGTATCTTAACACTTGTACCTGGTGCTATTGTTATTTATTTTGTTCGTAATCACATTGCCAAGGGTCTATCCCTCGGTCGAGTTTAAGGAGAGTTGACATGAATTTATCTTGGATGGCATGGACAAGTGGAACTGCACTGTTTTTCATTTGTATTTTTAGTGCCCTGGTCATCACGACTGTTTGGGTGATTAAAGCACCTCAAGCGCCCAGAGTGGGTATTTTGAGGATAGAAACCACACCTGGAGATCGACTGTTTCTTAGCTTATTAGGTTCGGCTTTTATCAGCCTTGCTTGGTTGGCAGCGTTTGGAGCACCAATTTTTGGTGCACTGGTAGTTTGTTTTTTTTATGCTCTAGCGGTTTTTCGTTGGGTTTAAAAATTTAGTCCCATAATATTGACAAAAGGATAATAAAGATGTTCATAGTTGAGCGTATAATGTTTGTAGAAACAGTGGTTGTGCTGCGTTAAGCAATCATTTTTGCAAATATTCTAGGCTCAAAGATGAACATCAGGTTTATTTTTACGTCCATATTTGGGTTAATTCTATATAGGAGAGATAAATGGAAATCAAAAGAAGAGTTACTACTTCAGCATTAGTAATGCTATTAGGTTTAAGTGCGGTTACAGCAAGCGCTGCGGATATGAGCAAATGGATGGATGAATTCCAACCATCAGTATTGACTAAATCAGAGCAAAAATCTGAGATGGCTTGGTTTGAAAAAGCAGCTACCCCTTATAAAGGTATGACAGTTAAAGTTGTATCTGAAGGAATTGGTACACATGTTTATGAAAGTAAAACTTTAACAAAAGCTTTTTATGACTTAACGGGGATTAAAGTTATTCATGACATTATTGGAGAGGGTGATGTTGTTGAAAAACTTCAAACTCAAATGCAAACTGGACAAAATATTTATGATGCATATATCAATGATTCTGATTTAATCGGAACTCACTGGAGATATAAACAAGCCAGAAATTTATCTGATTGGATGACAGGAGAAGGTAAAGACGTTACAAATCCTGGTTTGGATTTAGATGACTTTATTGGAACAGATTTTACAACTGGACCTGATGGTAAACTATATCAGTTACCAGATCAACAATTTGCCAATTTGTATTGGTTTAGAGCTGACTGGTTCGCAGATCCAAAAATTAAAGCTGATTTTAAAGCCCAATTTGGTTATGAATTAGGTGTTCCAGTTAACTGGTCTGCTTATGAAGATATTGCCAAATTCTTCACTGGTCGTGTGATTGATGGTAAAAAAGTTTATGGACACATGGATTATGGTAAAAAAGATCCATCTCTAGGTTGGAGATTTACTGATGCTTGGATGTCTATGGCTGGTATGGGTGATGTAGGTGAGCCAAATGGTATTCCTGTTGATGAGTGGGGAATTAGAGTTAATAAAAATTCTCAACCTGTTGGTTCTTGTGTAGCAAGAGGTGGGGCAACTAACTCGCCAGCAGCTGTTTATGCTATTGAAAAATACAACGAATGGTTGAAAAAATACGCACCACCAAGTGCAGCTGGAATGGTATTCTCTGAAGCAGGTCCTGTACCCGCTCAAGGTGAAATAGCACAACAAATGTTCTGGTATACTGCATTTACAGCTGATATGGTTAAAGAAAAACTTGCAGTCGTTAACGCTGATGGAACTCCAAAATGGAGAATGGCACCATCACCACACGGTGCTTACTGGAAAGAAGGAACTAAAATTGGTTACCAAGATGCTGGTTCTTGGACTTTAATGAAGTCTACTCCTGCTAAAAGAGCAAAAGCAGCATGGTTATATGCACAATTTGTTACTTCTAAAACGGTTGATTTAAAAAAATCACACGTAGGTCTTACTTTTATTAGAGAATCTTCAATTAATCATGAATCATTCACTAAAAGAGCTCCAAAACTTGGCGGTTTAGTTGAATTCTATAGATCTCCAGCACGTACTCAATGGTCTCCAACGGGAACAAATGTACCTGATTATCCAAAATTAGCTCAACTATGGTGGCAAAATATTGGTGATGCATCTTCAGGAGCTAAAACAGCTCAAGAAGCTTTAAATTCACTTTGTTTAGCACAAGAGAAAGTTCTTAAAAGAATCGAAAGAGCTGGTGTTCAAGGAGATATTGGTCCTAAACTTAATAAACAAAAAGATGAGTCATATTGGTTAGCACAACCAGGTTCTCCAAAACCTAAGATGGTTAATGAGAAACCAAAAGCAATGACTGTTGCTTATGACGAATTACTTAAGTCTTGGTCTAACTAATACGCTTTATACAAACTGGTTAAAGTTGAGATTTTCTCAACTTTTTCTAGACTAAAACATACACATACGAATGTTTAAAGTGGAGATTTATTCTCCACTTTAGCTATACTGATAAAAACAATAAATTGAATTAAATAAAAATATAAGTAGGCATAAATGAAATATATTTTATCAATAGATCAAGGTACCACTTCAAGTCGGGCCATCTTATTTAATAAAGAAATGAAAATTGAAGCCATTTCACAAGAAGAGTTTCCACAATACTTCCCAACTTCTGGATGGGTAGAACATGACCCTGCTGATATTTGGTCCACTGTTGCAGCAACTTGCCGTGGCGTAATGGAGAGGGTTGGTGCAAAAGCACAAGACATCATATCTATTGGAATAACTAATCAAAGAGAAACCACATTAGTCTGGGATAAAATTACAGGACAAACCATTTACAATGCAATCGTATGGCAAGACAGACGAACATCTGATTTGTGTAACCAACTCAAAAGTGATGGTCACGAAGAAATGTTGACTCAAAAAACTGGTTTACTGTTTGACCCATATTTTTCGGGTACAAAACTTAAGTGGATATTGGATAATGTTGAAGGAGCAAGAAAAAAAGCCCAAGATGGTGACTTATTATTTGGTACTGTTGACTCTTTCCTCATTTGGAAATTAACAGATGGTAAAAGTCATTTAACCGATGCTACAAATGCTGCTAGAACAATGTTATATAATATCAAAACAGGAAACTGGGATAAAGATATTTGTTCACTTTTAGATATTCCAATGAATATGTTACCTCAAGTAAAAAATTGTGCAGATAATTTTGGAGAAGTGCGTG
>Ga0105351_1001084_pt1 | contig 12614 bp, 15 predicted proteins | sample EN4Hudsemesocosm_FD_83662 | JGI IMG/M metagenome (GOLD analysis project Ga0105351, IMG submission 83662) | Methane-oxidizing microbial communities from mesocosms in the Hudson Canyon - EN4B Hudson Canyon | ecosystem: Environmental > Aquatic > Marine > Cold seeps | place: Hudson Canyon... | reverse complement strand
TGGCTACGTTCACCGATACCACGGATTTGGAAATATTGCCCACGTGATGCACCGCTAGAGACATTTACATTTGGTGCTAGGTTTAGAATATCTTCAATATGTTGAGCACTACGAGACTCGATAAGTTCACTATCAAAAGTTGTTAAGCTAATCGGTGTTTCTTGTGCTGTACTTGGTCTGAAATCAGCACTGACAACCATTGCTGGTAGATCAATGTCTGCTATTTCAGCATAGGTGTAGGGTGAAAGTAATGCTGCGACTGCAGCAGATAAAACTTTGAACTTCATGTGTATCCTTTTTAAGGTATAAAAAGGACAGGGGATAATGCATAGCTGCACAGATTTAGAGTGTGCAAAGAACGGTATCACGGCCTGTCCCTACGCCAGTATTAACTGGATCAGGTTCATAGGGTTCTTTCTTCATTATGAGAGGAAAGTCTCAGGCTTCATGCCACCCCTAGGCTAGAATTTGACTTTTAGTGTCCAAATTCGGCTGAAATTATACCTCAAGCTGCTGTTTTCAGCTAGGTTAATTTGATGTGATGATTTGTACACAGGCTTCATGAATCTCTGCAAACTCAATGGAAACATGGAATAAATCAGGATCTTTTTTATCAAACTTACATCGCACTACTCGACCTTCTATGATCATTGGAGGCGTATGATGACCAATAGAATTAAGAACAATTCTAATTTCAGTATCTAATTTGGGAGCATGATCTGTTGTGATATAAATGCCGTTAGCACTTAGGTTCTGACTAGTTCCACTACAAGGCAGGTCATCATTATCATCCATCGTAAATGTGATGGGAGTGTCTATCGAATGTCGACTATGGCTACGCTTTTCTTTGAAATCAATGTTAGACATTTATAAAACTCTTAAAAATCAGTTAAATATACGATACAAAACATACGGATGCTAAACAGGGAGCTAATCGACTATTTTGAATAATTTATTTAATACTTGATCTACATGCTGGACAAACACGAAGTTTTTTATTAATACGCGCTGTTGCTACTTTATTGCCAAGATTGTCATAACAACTAGGGCAAAAAAACTCTTTTTCTCCTTCAAAGATATAACAACCAGACTTCATTTCGGGCAGTTTTGGCGTTACTTTTGAATGATGAGACGTTTGCAGTTGGGACAATTGTTCAATCAGCTGCTGTGCTTGAGATGAAATGGTATTCAGCTCTGCTTGAAGTGATGATAATGATTTTGTTACTTCAGTATTAACGTTTTCTTGAGTTGATATTTGTTGTAGAAGAATTTGTGAACGTTTGATGCTATCGATAATGGTCATAGATTTGAATCGTTGAAAATGGAAGGTTAATAAAAAAGACGCCCTTGGGCGCCTTTTTATCAAAAGTTGTTAGTTTATTTTTCAAGTTGTGTTTTAAGATTTTCCAGTCCAGCTTTATAAATACCTGATATTGCATTTTTGGCTGTTTCATCATTTAGCTCAACGGGTGGTGTGTGTTTACCATGATAAGCACGGAAGAATTTACCTTTCCATGAAACCTTACTTCCGCCATCAGTAGCTTGAACACTTAACCATGATTTATATTTGCTAACAGGAACCGCTGGAACTTCATGAGGGTGGCCATCATCATCGACCTCACCTGCGGCGCTAATTTTGGTAATGGCATACATCACTGTCATTTTTTCAGCATCAAATTTCTTCAATACTTCTTCGATTGTAGCTCCACCTTCTAGAGTGAGTGTTCGTGTTGCACCAGCTTCATTACCACCTGTCGCTTCAGTTGATTTTACTGCTGGATGCCACTGGTGAAGGCTATCAAAGTTTTTGATAGTTTCCCAAACGGTAGCGGGAGCTGCATTAATGGTTATGCTTTCTTTAACTTGCAGACGTGGTGCTCCGTGAGAATAGGCTAATACAGGCATAATAATTAAGCCTAAAGTTAGAATTCGTGCAAAAAATTTCATACATTTCCTTTCTGATAAAGTTATTCTTGCTAATTTAGCAATCGACTAAACTATCATAAATTTCTTTTATTGTTAATACTCATACTTGGATCGCTTTCTCAACAATTTTACGAGTAAGCTGAGGTGCTAAATATTCGATAAAGGCATAACTAAATCCACGTAGAAAACTACCACGTTTAATACCTAAATGAGTTGTACTTGGCTTAAATAAATGGCTAGCATCCATTGCTTGCATTGGCGCATCCTTAATCGGATCAAATGCCATGCTAGCAATAATACCAATACCTAGTTCAAGTTCAACATAGGTTTTTATTACATCGGCATCTGTTGCAGTGAAAACAACATTAGGGTGTAAACCTTGTTTGGTGAAAGCTCGATCTTGTTGTTCTCGGCCTGTAAATCCCATCACATAGGTCAAGATTGGATAACGAGAGATTGCCTCAAGAGTCAATTTTTTCTCTGTTAATAGAGGGTGGTTGGGTGGGACAATGATAGAACGGTTCCAATCATAACAAGGCAAAATAGCTAAAGACTCAAATTGAGCTAAACCTTCTGTTGCAATAGCAATATCAACACGACCGGTTGCCGCCATCTCCGCTATTTCTGTCGGCGTTCCTTGCACCATGTTTAAATGGACTTGGGGATACTGTTGTGAGAACTGTTTGATAGCCTTAGGCAATGCATAGCGTGCTTGGGTATGCGTTGTGCCAATAGATAATGTCCCTAACTGGTCATTTTTACTATCGGCTGCAAGCTGGCGGATATTTTCTACATCAAGTAAAACACGATCAGCCATTTCGATAACGCTTCGACCGACAGGCGTTAAGTTGGTTAGTCGCTTACCGTGGCGCTCAAAAATTTGTAAGCCAAGTTCATCTTCAAGTTGATGAACTTGATTACTTACTCCTGGTTGAGATGCATGTAATACATTAGCAGCAGCAGAAACACTCAAACCTTGACGTGCTATTTCTCGTACATATTTCAATTGTTGTAGTTTCATGACTTTAATCTTTATACGTTTTAGTTATAACAATAGTTAATAATATTCATTGATAGAATATTATTAACTGATAAAATTGTCACCTTTTAAAGCCAAGTCGAGTGAACAATAGCTAAGATGGAATGGGGATATACACTAGCAGGACTCTTTGTCGGTACCATGATCGGAATGACTGGTGTGGGTGGAGGATCATTAATGACGCCTATTCTTATTTTCGGTTTTGCTGTTCAGCCTGCGATAGCGGTGGGAACAGATCTCTTGTTTGCTGCTATTACTAAATCAGGTGGCATTTGGGCTTATTGGCGTCATGGTGTTGTTGATTGGAAGGTCGTTAGGCGTCTTGCATTAGGAAGCTTGCCTGCATCATTAGTGACGTTATTTTTCTTAAGTCGTTCTGGTGTGGCTGAAGGTCAACATAGTGAATTGATTACCTCAGCCTTGGGTGTGGCATTAATTTTAACGTCAAGCGCCTTATTACTTAAAGGAACCATCACCGGTATTTTACGCGCTCGGACAGATCATCCTGTGGTGAGTGCTTTATACCGTGTTCGTCAAGATGAAAAACATAAAGCGACAGCAACAATTGTCACTGGCGCATTTTTAGGTGTGATGGTAACCATGTCATCAGTAGGTGCTGGTGCATTAGGTGCAGTAATATTATTATTTCTCTACCCTAAAATGAAAGGGGTGGAAATTGTCGCAACAGATATCGCCCATGCTGTTCCATTGACCGCTATTGCTGGATTAGGGCATTCAACCGTAGGTACGGTGGATTGGTCCTTGTTATCATACTTAGTATTAGGTTCATTACCTGGTATTTATATTGGTAGTCATTTAGGAATAAAAATATCAGATCGTATAATGAGACCTTTATTAGCAATTTTATTGTTACTGGTGGGGGCAAAATGTCTATTGTAATTGAAACACATAATCTCACTTTGTATGGCTGTCCCATGCATTACATTAAAGCACGCGAGTTTATTCGTCCTATGGCGGTAGATGAGACTGTTTTATTGGAAGTGAATATGGGTGATGCAGTAGATGAAGTATTAACGAGTCTGCGTCATGATGGACAAAGCTGTGAAGTTGAATCTGAAGAGGCTTCAACAGTATTAATTAGAGTGATTAAAAGAGTATGACAACTATTAATGAAGCATTAGCCGCTAAGGTTGAAGCAGTAAAACAAGTATTAGCCGGTATTGCAGCTGATTATGACACCGCTACATTAGCAGCAAGTTATGGTGCTGAAGATATGGTGTTAATGGACTTGATCTGTAAGTTTGCACCAGAGATTGAGATCTTTACGTTAGATACAGGACGTTTGCCAAAAGAAACCTACGATGTGATGCAAGAAGCTAAAGCACATTATAATCGTGACGTTAAGGTATATTTTCCTGATGCCGCAGATGTCGAAGCTTATGTGACTCAGCAAGGCCCCAATGCATTTTATGATAGCGTTGAGTTACGCAAGCAATGTTGTGGCATTCGTAAAGTTGCACCATTGAAACGAGCTTTAGCTGGTCAAAAAGCATGGTTGACAGGAATGCGTCGTTCGCAAGCTGTAACACGCAGTGAATTGCCTGTTTCAGAATATGACGAAGGTTTTGGTTTACAAAAATTCAGTCCATTAACAGATTGGTCAAATGGCGATGTATGGGCTTATATTAAAGCCTTTGATGTGCCGTACAATAAATTACATGATCAAGGTGTCGCCAGTATTGGTTGTGCACCTTGTACACGAGCGATTACAGCGGGTGAAGATATCCGTGCGGGTCGCTGGTGGTGGGAAAATCCAGAATCAAAAGAATGTGGGCTTCATGTGAAAGCCTCAACGTTAGATAAATAGAATGACACTGTCCTCATTCGTCATTTCCGCATGTATTAAGCGGGAATCCATAAGGCTGGACAATAGATTCCCGATAAAAGAATTCGGGAATGACGGACTTTATTTTAGAGTAGAAATATGACTAAAAAACTAACACATTTACAGCAGTTAGAAGCTGAAAGTATCCATATCATGCGTGAAGTGGCAGCGGAGTTTGATAACCCCGTGATGCTGTATTCCGTAGGTAAAGATTCAGCGGTGATGTTGCATTTAGCAATGAAAGCTTTTGCACCAGGTAAGCCGCCATTTCCATTACTTCATGTTGATACAACATGGAAGTTTAAAGAAATGATTAAGTTTCGTGATGATCAGGTTAAAAAGCTAGGTTTAGAGTTATTGGTTCATAGTAATCAAGAAGGGATTGATGAAGGCATTAACCCTTTTGATCACGCTCGTTATACCGACATTATGAAAACAGACGGTTTAAAACAAGCCTTAGACAAATATGGTTTTGATGCTGCCTTTGGTGGTGCTCGCCGTGATGAAGAAAAGTCTCGTGCCAAAGAACGTGTTTACTCTTTCCGTGATAAAAATCACCGCTGGGATCCGAAACAACAACGTCCAGAATTGTGGAATATTTATAACAGTAAAGTGAATCAAGGCGAAAGCATTCGAGTATTCCCTCTATCTAACTGGACGGAGCTAGATATTTGGCAGTATATCCATTTAGAAGGTATTCCGATTGTGCCATTGTATTATGCGGCAGAGCGTCCGGTTGTTGAACGTAATGGTTTGAAGATTATGGTGGATGATGATCGTATGCGTCTAAATGAAGGCGAAGTACCGAAAATGGAAAAAGTACGATTCAGAACATTGGGTTGTTATCCCTTAACCGGAGCAGTAGATTCTAATGCTGAAACCTTGCCAGAAATTATTCAAGAAATGTTATTAACCACCACATCAGAACGTCAAGGTCGTGCAATTGATCACGATGAAGCTGGATCGATGGAGAAGAAAAAACAAGAGGGCTATTTCTAATGTCTACAGATAGTAACTACCAAACAGATAGTCTTATTGCTACTGACATCGACGCTTATTTAAAGCAGCATGAAAATAAAGAAATTCTACGTTTTTTAACATGCGGTAATGTGGATGATGGTAAAAGTACTTTAATTGGTCGCCTTCTTTATGATTCAAAGATGATCTATGAAGATCAATTAGAATCTATTACAAAAGATAGTGTTAAATCAGGTACAACAGGTGAAACAGTTGATTTAGCTTTGCTGGTGGATGGTTTACAAGCGGAGCGTGAGCAAGGTATTACCATTGATGTAGCTTATCGTTACTTTTCAACGACAAAGCGTAAATTCATTATTGCTGATACGCCGGGCCATGAGCAATACACACGTAATATGGCAACAGGTGCATCAAATTGTCAATTAGCTGTTATCTTGATTGATGCTCGTTATGGCGTGCAAACTCAAACACGTCGTCATAGCTTTATTGCTAATTTATTAGGCATTAAACACATTGTTGTTGCCATTAATAAAATGGATATTAAAGACTATAGCGAAGAAGTTTATAACGATATTCGCAAAGAATATAGCGAGTTTGCTCGTGAGTTAGAAATGGAAGATGTGCATTTTGTGCCACTTTCAGCATTGGTGGGCGATAACGTCGTTAATAAAAGTGAGAATATGCCTTGGTATCAAGGTGAAACACTCATGCATTATTTAGAGAATATCGAAATAGCAGCTGATGCCAATACTGATGATGCACGTTTCCCTGTGCAATACGTTAATCGACCAAACTTAGACTTCCGTGGTTATTGTGGAACACTTGCTTCAGGTCTTTTAAAGCCGGGTGATGATATTACAGTATTGCCATCTGGTAGCGAAAGCCGAGTTAAATCTATTGTGACCTATGAGGGTGATCTGGACGAAGCGATTCCGGGTGAAGCGATTACTGTTACTTTAGAAGATGAAATCGATGTGAGTCGTGGCGATATGATTGTTCATCGAGATCATCAACCACATGTAGCTAGTCATTTTAAAGCAACAGTTGTATGGATGACTGAAAAGCCATTAGTTGCTGGTAAGCAATATAACTTTAAAGTTGGTGTGAGTGAGAGTACGGGTGTTTTAACATCGGTGGATAGTCAGATTGATGTTAATACCTTAGAAGAAAATTCTGCGAGTGAATTGGCGTTGAATGAAATTGGTCAATGTGAGTTTTCACTCAATAAACCTGTTGTTTTTGATGCTTATAAACGTAACCATAGTACAGGTTCATTTATCATTATTGATCGTCTTACCAATGTAACGATTGGTGCAGGTATGATTACTGAAGCTGTATCTGGCTCACAAGCACAGCAAGTAACAGCTACGGGCGATTTTTCTGATTTTGAAGTTGAACTCAATGCTTTGATTAGAAAACACTTCCCTCATTGGGATGCAAAAGATCTAAGTAAATTGTTCAAATAATGGTGTGAGATAAGCTGGGCATTATGGCCCAGCTTATCTCATCACGATCATTTTCAAAGTAGGGATACACTGAAAAATGAAACTTAATGTGGTTATTTTATATTCAGCAGGCCATCTTGGCAGTGCCATGATTATGAACAAGCTACTTCAAATGCCAGAAATTAATATTGTTGGTGTGGTTAAAGCTCAGCCATTGAAACTATCTTTCAAGGGTTGGTCTCGCATAAAACAACATCTAAGAAAAGTCGGCTGGCGGTTTGCATGGCTGCTTTTTTGGCAACGTTGTATCCAAGGTCTAGGTTATTTAATAACTCTGATTTTTCCCTTTCTACGACAACGTTTGAAACCAGCTTGGAAAATTGCTTCTGAGCACAATATCCCCATCTTTCACTGTCAAAATATTAATGATGAATCTTGTCAAAACTTTATCAAACAGTTGAACCCTGATTTAATTATTTCTGCTTATTTTTCACAAATCCTGAAAAAAGAGATTATTTCTCTGCCTAAAAAAGGCATATTGAATATTCATCCCGGCTGGTTACCATCGTATAAAGGTGCAATGACTTATTTCTGGGTGTTAAAAAATGGCAGTGACCGAGGTGGAGTAACAGTTCATTGGATCGATGAAGGCATTGATACAGGTGAAGTATTGGCCAGACGCTCTTTTCCTTTAAAGGCGAATACAACACAAGAAAAGGTCTTAATGCTGACTGCTGTTATAGGTGCAAGTCTGATCCGGAGTGTGATACGAAAATTAGTGTCAGATAAGGATGTAACACCACTTATCATTGAAAAAGAACAAGACATGTACTACCCCATGCCGGGAGAAAAGGACTTTGAAAACTATTTTGAGCAACGGCGTTTTTTTAGAATACGAGATGTTTTAGGTTTATTGGTAATGAAAAAACACCGATAACTATAGCAATCAATGCATAATGTACAAGCTGAGAAAAAGTAAGTTTAATTAAATGTTTTGAGATAAATGGGGGACAAATAATGGTTGTGTGGAAAGGCTGGGGTTTATTAATTGTTGGCTTCATTTTTATGTTTGTTCTGCCAATAGAGTTATTGGTTGAACATTATTTTGGTATTGGTCAATATAAAGCATTATCTTGGCCGATCCCATTGGCTATGTTGCTTGGCGCTATTCCAACGACACTTGTTGGAATGAAGCTCAATAATAAACCTGCAAGGGTATTAGTAGATTCTGACACGGGAGAAAAGGTAGAAATAAAACCCGAGCATTCACTTTTCTGGATACCAATGCAATATTGGGGCGTCATCCTTTGTGGGTTTGCTCTATTGATCTATCTAAAGAATATTGGCTTTATCTATAGCTAAAGCTTGATTCCAAATCTGATATTTCTGTTCAAATTTTATCGCGGCATGTGCAGGGCTAGTCGATGGTAGGCGATGTCGAGGAATAGTCGTCAGTTGTTCGTCTAATGTGGGTAATACATAGCGATTAAACACCTGTTCTGCTTTAGCCCCATTAAATAATATTGTCTCAATATTAGGATGATGTTGAAAAAAGAGTGTGAAATCATTGGCCATCATGCTGCTGGAATCAATACTTTGATCTAAGCTACCTTGGCGCTGACAAGCTTTAATTGAATCCCAAACAGCAAGATGATTTTTTATTAATAGCTCACAACGTTGTTGATAAGCCTCATTTCTATCAATATTAAAGATGGCACACATTATTGGCCAGAAAGCATTGCGTGGATGAGCATAGTATTGCTGTTGTTCAAGTGATTTTATGCTGGGCATTGAACCCAATATCAGAATACGAGCATTACAATCTTCTATAGCGGGAAAACCAGACTCTAAAGGTAGTTTGTCACTCATTTATTGATAGGTTTTACCTTGATGTTTAATCCAGCCAGCAATGTGTTGTCCTGCGGGGTCATGATGGGTCCAATGTATTAAGCCACCTTTTTTATTCCACTCATACTGACCAAAAACAGAGAGTGAATCACCTTCTTGTAATGAATTAAGTCTAGGTGCCAAGTCAATATTATGCACAATGAGGAGCGTATGTTCATTAGCCGTTTTGATAAGGAATTTCTGATGACGATGGCCTTCAAGATCATCTGCTAAGAGTTTGTATACTGTTCCTGATACTTCTAGTTGAACATTACTACGTTGTTGTTGAATTGCTTGCTCAAGCGTACTCTGTACTTCAGGAACTGAAGTGGCTTTTTCCGGTGAATAGTCACTGGCAAAATAAGTCAGTATGGCAAAGGCTAAAATAAGCCAGATACGTTGTTTTTGGCGCGATGCTTTAGACATAATGGAACAATAATCATTTAAAAAATATACTGACTAGCTTACCTTGGATAAGGATATATTCAAAATATCAGGAGCTAGTGTAATTATTGGCAAGATTACTTGTCATAAACAGTAACTTATAAATAGTGCATGATAGCGATATGACAAAACATAGCAATTACTTAGCAACGCCAATAACACGCCGCCGCTTTGTGCTGGGCACTTCATCGGTGATTGCTGGTGCTGCATTAACATGGCCTAATCTAGCCGCCTCAACTGATCAAGAAATTAGAACGCCGGAGTTACGAGGCCAGAACTTTAATCTTGATATTGATTACCAGGTGGTGAACTTCACCGGTAAAAATCGAATCGCAACCACAGTAAATGGCTCTTTACCTGCCCCAATATTAAGATGGAAGCAGGGTGAGAAGGTGACTCTGAAAGTGACCAATCACTTGGCTTCTGATAGTTCTATTCACTGGCATGGCATGATTTTACCGACCAATATGGATGGTGTACCGGGTTTAAGTTTTGCTGGCATAAAGCCGGGGGCAACATTTGAATATCAATTTGATGTTCAGCAAAGTGGTACTTATTGGTATCACAGTCATTCTGGTTTTCAGGAGCAGACAGGGATTTATGGGGCAATAGTCATTACTCCTGCCCAGCCTGATCCTATTCAGTGTGATCGTGATTATGTGGTGATATTGTCTGATTGGACAGATGAAGATCCTAGTGATGTTTATGCAAAACTAAAAAAACAAAGTCATTACTATAATCGACACGAACGTACTGCTGCTGACACGTGGGCTGAAATCAAAGATAAAGGTGTTACACAAACATGGCGTGAACGAAAAATGTGGAACCAGATGAGAATGTCTGACCGAGATATCTCAGATGTAAACGGAACAACGTATACCTTTTTAATGAATGGCCAAACGCCGGAGCAGGGTTGGACAGGGTTATTTAACAAAGGTGAAAAGGTTCGTTTACGTTTTATTAATGCAGCAGCAATGACCTTATTTGATGTGCGAATTCCTAATGTAAAAATGACTGTTGTGGCTGCTGATGGTCAAAATATTGAGCCAGTTACAATAGACGATTTTCGTATTGGTGTGGCTGAAACTTATGATGTGATTGTCGAACCTGAAGCAGATAAAGCACATACTATTATTGCCCAAGCCATAGACCGAACGGGCTTTGCTTATGGTGTCTTAACTTCTGATATGAACATGAAAGCAGAATTGCCAGAACTTGATCCTTCCCCCATTTTGACGATGGCGGATATGGGCATGAATCATGATGGGATGACTGATATGGATGAGATGTCAATGATGGACATCTCAGAGCATATGGGGCATCAAATGGACCATTCTATGCACATGGCAATGGCATCAGAAATGGGCTCAGGTAAGGCTGGCTTTGGTAGTGATGAAGCGATAAAACATAAACAGACTGAGTTTGGCCCGCAAGTAGATATGCGGGCTGAAATGCCCATGTATAAACTGAATGACCCCGGCATCGGATTACGTGATCATGCTACGCGATATGGCAGGAAGGTGTTGACCTATGGCGACTTACGCAATCTGTATCAAACGCCTGATCTACGCGAACCAGAAAGAGAGATTCAACTCCATTTAACCGGAAATATGGCACGTTATATGTGGTCAATTGATGGTGTTAAATATGCTGATGCGGAACCTATTATCTTAAAATATGGTGAGCGAGTACGATTTACATTGGTTAATGACACGATGATGAATCATCCCATGCATTTGCATGGCATGTGGAGTGATTTGGAAACCGGCGATGGTGAACGGATCCCGCGTAAACATACAATTATTGTGCAGCCCGGCTCTAAAGTGAGTTATTTGGTAACTGCAGATGCTCGTGGACGATGGGCCTATCACTGTCATCTAATGTTTCATATGCTGAGCATGTTTCGTGAAGTGAGGGTGATCTAATGTTTAGATTAGTCACACTCTTTATTACGCTTTGTTGTGCAAATGCTGCCTATGCTGCTGGCATGATTGATGACCCCGTATTAACGATGATTAAGATTGACCAACTTGAAGTGGGGGATGACGATAATAGTGCTTGGGACGCACAAGCTTGGCTTGGCAAAGATTTAAGCAAATTATGGTTTAAGACCGAAGGTGAATTAAACAATAGTGATGTGGAAAAAGCTGAAGTGCAGCTACTTTATAGTCGAGCAATAGCGCCTTATTGGGATGCTCAAATTGGCTGGCGGCATGATATCAAACCAGATCCTAATAGGAATTGGCTAGCACTTGGTGTACAAGGTTTAGCACCTTATTTCTTTGAGACGGACGTCGCTTTATTTGTGGGAGAAGATGGCAATATTAACCTGCGTGGTCAGCTTGAATATGAGTTAATGCTTAGTCAAAAATGGGTGTTATCACCAGAAGTCGAGGTCAATATCTTTAGCAAAAATGATGCAGGTGTTGGTATTGGCAGTGGTTTATCAGAGATCAGTGCCGGCTTACGACTACGTTATGAAATTAAACGTGAATTTGCACCTTATATAGGTGTTGAATGGGGTAAACGATTTGGACAAACTGCTGACTTTGCACAACAAGAAGGTAAAAGTGACTCCAGTGTTAGTTGGCTTGCAGGGCTACGGTTCTGGTTTTAATAAATAATTAGATGAAGCGTTAGAAGATAATCATATATTAATATAGGTATTTATAATTTACTGTTATAAGTAATGATCGCTTATAATATGTGCTTCAATATCGAGTGTAGAGATTTAAATGTATCAGTACGATAATTACGATCAAGCGATGATAGATCAGCGGGTAGCACAATACCGCGATCAAACACGTCGTTTTTTAGCGGGTGAATTGACGGAAGAGCAGTTCCGCCCATTACGATTGATGAATGGTCTGTATGTTCAGATCCATGCGCCAATGTTACGTGTTGCTGTTCCTTACGGACTATTGTCCTCGAAGCAAGTGCGTAAAATGGCTGATGTCTCACGTCGTTATGACAAGGGCTATGTGCATTTCACAACACGTACTAATATTCAGTTGAACTGGCCAGCATTAGAAACTGTGCCTGATATTTT
>Ga0105351_1001082_pt1 | contig 12629 bp, 8 predicted proteins | sample EN4Hudsemesocosm_FD_83662 | JGI IMG/M metagenome (GOLD analysis project Ga0105351, IMG submission 83662) | Methane-oxidizing microbial communities from mesocosms in the Hudson Canyon - EN4B Hudson Canyon | ecosystem: Environmental > Aquatic > Marine > Cold seeps | place: Hudson Canyon | collected... | reverse complement strand
TCATAGAATTGGGCGAACTGGCCGTGCAGGAGCCACTGGAGAAGCGGTATCTTTTGTTTCAAAGGACAACTTTAGAGAGCTTTGTGCTATTGAGAGTCGCTTAGGTCATGTTATTGAGCGAAAAGAAATTGATGGTTTTCCAGTAAAAAAAGTGGTGCCGGTCTCTATTTTGAATTTTATACCTAAAAATAAGCGCCTTAAGCATTAGTGATAATCGTTTTTGTAATCAATTGGTTGTTGATGTAATGAAGGCCATCTATTAAAATTGATATTGGGTAGTAAACCACAGTGAACGTCCTGGTTGTGGTGTTAATGAGTTATTAAAGCCTAAGCTACGATTTGAAAAGTCATTGCCTGAATCCGCTTTACCAACACCTGGCGCAAAAACTTCACGATCAAATATATTCAATGCTTTCGCTGTAAATATCCAAGATGAATATTGATACTTTATTGCCATATCAAAAATGACTCTTGAACCCACATCTATTCCTTGATCACTGAGTGGGTTACGAGAATACAAAGGTGTTCTATGTACATAGTTCCCTTTGAAGTTGGCATTTAAGCTTGGAGTCAGCGGAACGTTAATGATTAAGTTAACTTTATGAGGAGAAATATCTCCTAATGTTGCAGAGTTTGTTAACCATTGATTTTGTTGGTGGCTATAAGTTTGGTTAGTTTCCACTTTGTTGTAACTATAGAAAAACTGTCCTGTAATCGCCTTTTGGTCTGAAATTATGTTGTTGTATTCAAATTGGCCACGATATTCTACGCCCCAAGTATTTCGTTTAGCATCGTTAATGGCATCTTCTCTAATTACGTCATCATAGTGAGCTCGAAATAAAGAGATATCATGTAACCAATGTTGGGTTTTGTGCATAAAGATGAACTCTACATTGTTAGTGTGTTCAGGTAATAAATCCGGGTTTTCTTTCCTTCCTGACCATCCTCCATAAAGTAGTTTTGCTGGCGGCTCTTGAAAAGCTTTTCCATAAATAACTTTGATGGCAGACTCATCTTGATTGAATTTATAGATTGCAGCAACTCTTGGGTTTACTGAAGAACCCCAAATTTGATTATTGTCATACCTGACCCCTACATTAAAACGCCATGGATAAGTGTCATAAATGATAGCGCCATAAACACCCTTATCATTAAATTGTACCCTATTATCATTGGGTACTTCAGATAGAGGCTTGGAAAAGAAAGTATAGTTGCTATCACTGCTGTGAAAAATTCCAGCACCAAAACCATGAGGACCGGGCACTTCGCTTGGTACTGTCGAGCTATACGCACCCCAGTAGCCAGGAACATCATAAGCCTTAGTTAAATCGGCTTCTTTAAACCGCCAACCTGCTAAATATCTTATTGTATTAGAAAATTTGAAATCAAAGTCTTGTTTAACTTCTGTCGCATTATTGGACGAATTCCAATTAGTAAAGCTTACATAAGAAAAGTTAATACTGTTTTCATGCCAATCAGGTGTCGCTTCTGCCCAATTTCCCCAAATTCTACTTTCTCGATAATTTATTGAGCTATTTATTAGTAATCTAGTGTTTACTTGCCATTGATGTTCCATAAAATACTGTTGAGATGAATGTCGCCAGTTGGCATTACTTTGCCCTTTGTCAGCAGCAAAGTTAGCACCATAACCTTCATCTATTTGCCATTGGTTAAAACCTACTTTTAGATTTTTATATTGTAGCGATGCAAAGATTCCCCAATCGTCCGTTGGATCGGCATATTCCCCCAAATTAATACCATCATTACTTAAATTTAGTATCGGGCCCCATACCTCTTGGTTACTGTATAAGTCATTGGATAAAAATCCCCAACGCTCAGATAAATCTTCTTCATCACTGGAAAATAATCTCGCAGCTACCTCAAAGCTAAAGTCGTCAGCACGACCACGTGAAAATAACTCTAGCCCTTTTGAATTCCAGCTGCCTATGTTGGCTTTAACGCTAAGTTCTTTTTCGCCATTATTAAGCTCACTACCTTTCTTTGTGATCACATTGATGACTCCTAGAAATGCATTTGGCCCATATTTAACTGACGATGGCCCATATAACACTTCAATACGACTAATCATTGATATTGGGTATTGTCTACTCATGATCACTTCTTGGCTCCATAAGTGGTTTTCGATATGGCCATCAATCATAAAAAGCGTACGGGTAGTAAAAGGAGTTCGATAACCCCGCTGGTAAGCAGTATTATTAGATCCCCCACCTGTATGAATAACATCAAAGCCGGGTAAATCACTCAAGACCTCAGCTAAGTTATTATAACCTCGTAATGCTATTTCTTTTCTGGTGAGCACTAGCATGGCGGCAGGTGCATCAATTAATTCTTCTTCTATGCCGTTACTACTTACCACTTGAATATGCAATAATTGCTCAAGTGATAGCGAGAGAAAATCATCATCACTTAACTCTTCAGCATGCGAACGCATAACAAAGAGAAATAAAAAAATAAAGCTAATAGCAATTTTTAATGGCATGATTAGTAAGTGTTTTGTATGTTTAACTTTATTCTAGCGTAATGTTTTTTATATAGAAAGTTTTGTCAAAAATATTTGTTTTTAGTTTAGTATTCTAAAATAAGGAGATTATTTGTTAGTTATAACTAAGAGAAAATATAGTTTATTAAGCGCGGTAATAGTGATTTTGAGTGGGGCTATTATCTGGTTTCTTTGGCCAAGCACACCAAATTTTGAAAAATATTCTGCTGGAGATGAGAGAAAAACGGCATTCTTTAGTTATTTTTTACCGCTTATTTCAGAAAAGAATAAAGAAATAGCGCGCACCAGAGAAAAATTACTTTTATGGAATAGTAATAGAAATGACTTAGGTTGGTGGGACTCACGTAAATTAGCTGACTTGGCGACTCAATATCGAGTGAAAAATTTTAATATTGATGATGATGTCTCGTGGGAAAAGCTATTAATAAATGTTGAAGTACTACCACCATCGCTTGTCTTGGCACAAGCTGCCAATGAAAGCGCATGGGGAACCTCGAGATTCGCTAAGTTAGGAAATAATTATTTTGGTCAATGGTGTTTTGAACACGGCTGTGGGCTTGTGCCTAAGCAAAGAGATTCAGGTAAAGCTCATGAAGTCGCTGCTTTTGACTCCCCTCAAGAGTCTCTTGAAAGTTATATGCAGAACTTGAACAGCCATCCTGCTTATCAGTCATTGCGTGATATTCGCACACAACTTCGTAAGGAAAAGCAGCCAGTAACCGGTGTCGCGTTAGCCGCAGGGTTAATTAACTATTCTGAACGTGGTGAGGAGTATATAAGGGAGTTACGCTCAATGATGGAGTTTAATAAGCTCTCTAAGCATGATGAAAGCATAAATAACATTTAACAAATCGGCATAAGCGAAGAAAACAAAACTATGCTAAACTTCGCGGCCGGAATTGATTCGTTGTACAAACAATACACTTTAACACAGAAGTAAACGCTATGATTATGTCGCTTATACGCTGGCCAATAGGTCGCCTAATATTATTAATTAATTTTATTTTTTCTCCAAAATCACCGAAAAGAACGGTTGAAGAACAGCAGAAGGTTGATGGAAAAACTCAAAATTTAAGCTTGTACCAGTTACCTAGCTGCCCATTTTGTGTGAAAGTACGTCGTACAATGAAACGTGAAGGTTTGAATATAGAGTTACGTAATATCAATCAAAAGAATGACTATCGTGAAGAGCTTATTCGTGAAGGTGGCAAACGTACGGTACCTTGTTTACGCATTGAGCAAACTGATGGGCAAGTAGAGTGGCTTTATGAGTCAAAGGATGTTGTTGCTCACCTACAACAGTTAGTAAAAGCCGCATAACTCTTCGTTTACCAAATTCAGTTTACCTTTAAATTAATAGAGGTAAGCTGAAATTATTCTTCTCCTATCAGTGTCTAATAACTCAAGTACTTTTGCTTGAAAATAAAGTTGTTAGATGCTGATATGTTAATTAAAATCTCCCCTCAAAATCACCTCGATGATTCCAATGTCACCCCTGAATCAATTTATCACGAACGTCGCAGTTTATTGAAAAAAATGGGCTTTTTAGGCGCTGGAGTGCTAATGAGTTCAGCAATAACACAAAATGCCAATGCTAGTTTTTTTAGTGACGATGATGAGGTCACCTTTCAAACTAACGCACTTAATTATAGTAAAGATACTCTTAACCAATCGCTGATGAAAACGCCCGAACAAAAAGTAATTTCACACAATAATTTTTATGAATTCGGCGCTAAAAAGAATCAACCAATAGAGTTATCACAAGGTTTTGACGTTGACCCTTGGCAATTGAAAGTGTCAGGCGAGTGTGATCATCCAATAACACTCGATTATCAAGACTTAACTAAAATGTTCCCATTGGAAGAACGTATTTATCGACTGCGCTGCGTAGAAGCTTGGTCAATGGTTATTCCTTGGATTGGCTTTTCATTGGCAAGCTTGTTGAAAAAAGTTGCCCCAAACTCGAGAGCAAAATATGTTGCTTTTGAAACCCTATATGACCCTAAACAAATGCCTGGACAAGCAAGTAGGCGCCTAGGCGGTGGTATTAAATACCCTTATGTAGAAGGATTGCGAATAGATGAAGCAATGAACCCATTAACGTTAATGAGTGTTGGCTTATATGGAAAAACACTTCCACCACAAAATGGTGCGCCTATTCGTTTGGTTGTTCCGTGGAAATATGGCTTTAAAAGTATTAAATCTATTGTTGGTATTAAATTGCTTGAGCGTAAGCCGCCTACAACTTGGAACAAATTAGCGCCAAAAGAATATGGATTTTACGCTAATGTTAATCCTAGTCATGATCATCCAAGGTGGAGCCAGGCCAGTGAGCGTCAAATAACAACGGGTGGTTTGTTTGCGCGAAATCGCATTCCTACCTTACCTTTTAATGGTTATGGTGAAGAGGTGGCTGATTTATACCGAGGTATGGACTTATCAAAAAATTACTAATAAATACTCATGTAATTGTTAGAACATATATACGATGAAAAGTGATTCTAAAGTTATTTTGTTAAAAGTGCTTATTCATTTGGGTGCTTTGTTACCTTTAGCTAATTTATATTTTTTAGCCTTTAAGGATGAACTAGGCGTAGATCCGGTTGAAATGGTTATTCATTTTACCGGTATAGGCGCACTTAACTTATTGTTATTAACCTTAAGTGTCACCCCCATAGCAAAAATAACTAGGCAAGGTTATTTACTCAAAACTAGAAGAGTTTTAGGACTTTATGCCTATACTTATGCGTTATTTCATTTACTTAACTTTCTGGCCTTTGAAGTTCAATTTAATGGTCCATTGTTTATCAGTGAAGTAATTAAACGCCCGTATATAACTGTTGGTATGATAGCTTTCTTTGGGTTGACGGCTTTAGCTGTAACCTCAATAAATAAGCTAAAACGAAAAATGGGTAAATCATGGCAAACTTTGCACAACTTTAATTATCTAATTATTCTCCTTGTCACTATTCATTTTTATTGGTCGGTAAAATCAGAGTTAACTTCGCCATTATTTTATTTTGTGGTTGCGATAGCGCTATTGTCATTTAGATATAAAAAAATCAAGCGCTTGATCATATCGATGTTTTTTTGAACTTTCTTTAATAATTGTGTTAGAACATTTAAAGCTATTCTATAATCAATAAGTGTTTTGAGTAATCAGGCAAAAAAATGAAAGCATTAATTTGGAACGAAGGGATGAGTGTTGGCATTGATGCCATTGACGAAGATCATAAACAGATCATCGCCTTACTCGCTAAATTAACCTCAGCCCACGGTGAAAAAATATCAAAGCAAGTTATTGATGGAATTTTCACTGAGCTTGAAGAATATGTTTTATTACACTTTGCCCGTGAAGAAGCGCTGCTAGAGAAAGCGGGTTATAAAGACATTTCTAACCATAAAGCAAGTCATCGAAAGTTTGCTGAACAATTACCTTTGCTTAAGCAACAATGGTTAATTGAAGATAATTTAGCTTGCAGCGAAAGAATAATTGCCTTCTTACATCATTGGATTGTTAACCATATCATGGAAGAAGATTTTGATTATGTCCCGACACTACTTAATTCATCTAATACCACAAATAATCGGTTAAACAATGCCGAGCCAAATTCATCAAATAACTCTTTGCTTGCCAAACTTTCTATCATTCTTTCTCAAAAAGTCAAACTTAGTAAGCGGGTTTTTATTACCACCTTTGTTCCTGTTGTTGGTGTGTTATTACTGAGTTTAGTGATATTAAAAGATAACTATCAGCAGTATAAAAATATGTCGCTGTTGCTAGGCTTAAATAATGTCATTATACAAGTGAATGACATTAGTCATTCACTGCAAGCTGAGCGGGGGCTTTCCTCTGGTTTAGCAAGCTCAAACTATCAACAATTTACTAAGCCTTTATTAAAACAACGTTTAATTACAGATCAAGCTATTGCCAAGTTTTTAGTATTAATAAAAAACGAAATAGATCCATCAGTGCAAAAAAGCATCCGCTTTTATTCTGATCAAGTTCGGAGTAATTTCAAAGAATTAGCTGTTCATAGAGAGCATTTAGATAACAAATCAGTGAGCTTCCTTCAAACATATCACGCTTATAGTTCTTTAATTGAACAACTATTGTCAATATCTGAAAATTTAACGCATGTGGATATGAACTCACAGTTAGCTAATAATATTTCAGCAATTAGTTCTATATTAGTGTTCAAAGAATATATGGGACAAATTAGAGCCATTGGCATGAACATGGTAAGTGGCAATAATAATGATATTTACAGTAATTTGGATATTAGCCTGTTGGTTGGCAAGCAGATTAATGCCTTACGAGTATTTAACTACTCAGCTAACAACCAACAGAAAAAATTATGTTCAAACTTTTGTGATGAAAAAGAGCATGTGCAGATGCTTAAACAAGAATTTTCCCATATTATGAATAAGCATAATGCAGACCAGAGAGGTGAATATTGGTTTGAGTTAATGTCGGGAAAAATTGATAAATTAAAAGGTTTAACAGACAGTTTAACCATAAATTTCAAAAATACAGTTTCAGCTGAAAGTCAAAAGTTACGAATGATTTACTTAACTACTTTATTGGTTTTGTCAGTCTTTTTGTTTGGCGCAATCCTGCTTTCTACTGTTTTAAATTTTAGTATTATTAACCCTATAAGACGAATAACTGATGCGTTAAATAGTATGGCAGAAGGCCATCGAAATATTCATTTTGGTAATATAGTCAATCATGATGAAATTGGAGCAATACAGCTTGCCTATGAAAAATTGCGCCGTAGGTTATTACAAATAGATATATTTCAAGTCGTTGTAGATAGCCAGAAAAATGAAATTGAATATAGAAAATCTCAACAAGAACATTTTGAGGTTTTAGCTTTTACTGATGCATTAACCGGGGCTGTAAATCGCCACCAGTTTAATATAGTTTTAGGAGAAGAAATATCACGGGCTAAGTATGAACAAAAGTCTTTATCTATATTGTTGCTAGATATTGATTACTTTAAAAAAATAAACGACAGTTTTGGCCATGGTGTTGGTGATGAAGTATTAATCTTGTTTTATAAAGCATGTAAAAATGAAGCGAGAAGTGATGATGTTGTCGCTCGAATAGGAGGTGAAGAATTTGTCATTATTTTGCCAAAAACTAATGCCCAAAGTGCCTATCAATTTGCTGAGCGTTTAAGAGAAAAGATTCAACAGCTTGGCATTATTATTGATGATAATGCTATTAATTTTACTGTTAGTATTGGCGTTAGTGAATGGCTAAAAGGTTCATTTTCTTGCGCTGAAGACTTCATAGCTGATGCGGACAAATCACTCTATCAAGCCAAAGACCAAGGACGAAATAGGGTTGTTGGCTAATAGCTTGAAAGTGCTTATGTAAACCAACCCATTTTTACTACCACTGGTCGTAATTCTTTCACAAAAATAGTACATACTTCACTAAGCACTTGTCGTTATAGACGAAACATAATATTCTTTTTAGGTCTAAAGTAATTCTAATAAATATAGATAAAAACTCTATTAAATAAAGATAAAAAATAATAGTTTGTTACTACTTCAAGGAATACCAATGAACAAAACCCCCATTAAACTAAGTTTAGTTGTGGCCGCAGTGTCACTTACTTTAACGGCTTGTTTACCTAATGAAAAGCAAGATGCCAAAGTCACAATCAATAAAAATCCATTTCCAAGTACTTATAAAGCATTGCCACAACAAAATACTTTATTTACCAATGCCACCGTTTTAACTGGTACTGGTGAACGTATCGATAATGCTGATGTACTAATTATAGATGGAAAAATCAAACAAGTTGGTACTGGCTTAACAGCAACAAATGTAGAAACCATTGATGCAAAAGGGAAATGGATAACTCCAGGTATTATTGATGTGCATTCTCACCTTGGTGTTTATCCGAGTCCAAGCGTTGAGTCTCATTCTGACGGTAACGAAATGACATCACCAAATACTTCAGAAGTATGGGCTGAACATAGTATTTGGCCACAAGACCCAGGCTTTCAAGCTGCTAGAGCAGGTGGGATAACAACGTTGCAAATTTTACCTGGCTCAGCCAATTTATTTGGTGGACGTGGTGTTACCTTACGAAATGTACCTGGTCATACAATGCAAGCGATGAAATTTATTGATGCTCCTTATGGTTTAAAAATGGCTTGTGGTGAAAATCCTAAACGAGTTTATAGCAAAAGAAAGCAGACCCCATCAACGCGAATGGGAAATGTTGCCGGCTATAGAGCTGCTTGGGCTGAAGCAAGTGAATATAAACGTGAATGGGAAAAATACGATAGCGATTATGCAGCAGGAAAGAATCCTCAGGCGCCGATAAGAGATTTAGAATTAGATACCTTAATGGGGGTACTTGACGGTGAAATTTTAATTCATAACCATTGTTATAAAGCGGAAGAAATGGCCGTGATGATGGATATTGGTAAAGAGTTTAACTATCACTCAGGCACTTTCCATCATGGTATAGAAGCATATAAAATTGCTGACCAACTAGCTGAAAATGCAAATTGTGTTGCTATGTGGCCAGATTGGTGGGGTTTCAAAATGGAAGCTTTTGACATGGTTGAAGAAAACGTAGCAATTGTTGATGCAGTGAAAAACTCATGCGCTATCGTTCATTCTGACTCGGACACTACCATTCAACGATTGAATCAAGAAGCAGGTAAAGTATTATATCGTGCCAACGATAATGGATTTAAGCTAAAAGAGGAAGATGCAATTAAATGGATCACTGCTAATGCTGCTAAATCATTAGGTATTAATGATAAAACCGGTAGTTTGGAAGCCGGAAAAAATGCAGATGTAGTGTTATGGAATTCCAACCCATTTAGTGTCTACGCACAAGCCGAACAAGTTTTTGTTGATGGTGCGAAAGTGTATGACCGTTTTGATGAAAAATATCAGGCGAAAAGTGATTTTCTTTTAGGGCAAGAGTAGGGGATAACAAATGAAACAGATCCAGCATAATCAAGTAAGTAAACGAAATATCACCTTAAGCTCTTTAGTAACAGCATCTATTACTGCATTAGCTTTAGTTACTGGCGTTGCACAAGCTAAAAGCACGGCTATTACTAACGCTACTATTTATACTGTTGCTAGCCAAGGTATTTTAGAACAAGCAACCGTTATTATTGATCAAGGAAAAATTACTGAGGTTTACTCAAACCAGAATACTCCTCAAAAAATAGAGGCAGATGAAACCATTGACGCCAAAGGAAGGATATTAACACCTGGTTTTATCGGTAGTATGAATTCTTTAGGGCTAGTGGAAGTTGGCGCGGTGTCAAGAACACGTGATGGCAAAGACAAAAAAGCAGATATAACCTTTGATGCGAGCTTAGCGTTTAACCCTAAATCAACATTAATTGCTTATACACGTAAAGGTGGGGTTACCAGTAATATAGTTGCACCTCATGGTGGTGAAGATTTATTTGCAGGTCAAACTTTTGCGGCTGATCTATCAGGCCAATTTTCTAGCATCATTGAAAAACAAAATGCGGTATTGGTCTACTTAGGGTCAGAAAGTAAAGGCTCTAGAGCACAACGACTGCAAGAACTAGATCATAAACTTGCTGATACTAAAAAGGCATTAGCTAAGAAAAAAGACAAAAAAGAGGAAGATAAGAAAGAAGCTAAAGAGCCGAAGCGCGATGAGTTAGTGATTAATGCCTTGCTGGCAGGAGAAAAGCCATTATTAGCTTACGCCGACAGAGCAACTGATTTGCTTGCTTTATTAGCGCTAAAGAAAAAATATGGTATTGATTTAGTGTTAGTGAGTGCTAGCGATGCCGTGCTTATTGCCGATGAAATAGCAGCAGCTAAAGTACCGGTGATTTTAAGCTCAATTGAAAACCTACCAAGCAGCTTTGATTCGCTGCATGCTTCGTTAACTAATATGGCAGCATTAGCAAAAGCTGGTGTAAAAGTTATTTTGGCGCCAAAAGGAGGAAGTCATAACTTAAATCAATTGCGCTTTGATGCTGGGATAGCAGTTGCTAATGGTTTGCCTAGAGCTGATGCTTTTTCAGCACTTACCGCAAACGTAGCTGATGTTTTTAAACTTAACTCAGGCCGTATTGCGGTAGGAAAAAATGCTGATTTAGTTTTATGGAGCGCAGATCCTTTTGAATTAAGCACTAAAGTAGATTTAATGTGGATTAATGGTAAACAAGTTTCTACGCAATCTCGCCAAGACGCTTTGCGTGATCGTTATACTAAAGAATCAAATATGCCAAGAGCTTATTCAAAGTAATTATAATTTCTAATTACTGATATATAATTAAAAGGTAGGTGAAGTTTCCCTACCTTTTTTGATCATAGAAGACTCGTTTATACGAATGTTTTCTTAGTTCAAAAAAATGTCACATAATTCTAGACAAAAGCCATTTTTCTTATTGTAATTTACCTTATCGTTTTTCCTTATAGCCCCATTACTGCAATAAAAAGCGAAATATTGTACATTTTTCATTAATAATCTTAAAAATAAAAAGACTTTAATTTTAGTGTGTTATCAGTTTTTTTGCATAAAAAGTATAATTATTTTCTAATTTACTCTAGCCAAACGAAGGAATAAGCGTTATGGTTTTACTTGTCTTATGACAGCGTTGTCATATTTTTTCAAAGTAAGAATGACAGCGCTGTCGTAAAACCAGAATAAAATATTATTAATGTATAAAATACATTTTCAAAAAAACAAACGTGTGTAAGGGAAAGTCGATGTCATCTAAAATATTTAAGAAAGGCGCATTAGCGAGTTCAATCGCTTTAATCCTAGCCGGTGGTACTGCACCTATGGTTATGGCTGCCGAAGAAGCTGCAGATAAAGATATTGAAGTAATTCAGGTTACAGGTCTACGTGGTAGCCTTAAAGCTAACGTTAATGCTAAGCGTTTTTCAGATAGCGTTGTTGATGTTATTAGTTCAGAAGATATCGGTAAATTCCCTGACAAAAACGTTGCAGAATCTTTAGCACGTATCCCAGGCGTTACTATTCAGCGTCAATTTGGTGAAGGCTCTTCAGTTTCAATTCGTGGTGCTGGTGCAGAATTCACTAAAACAACATTAAATGGACAAAATGTTGCTTCTACTGGTTGGTTTGTGCTTGAACCAGCAAAACGTAGTTTCAACTATGAATTACTACCTTCAGAAATTGTTGGCGATTTAGAAGTATACAAATCTTCTCAAGCTGACCTAGTTGAAGGTGGTGTTGGTGGTACAGTTATCGTAAATACACGTACACCACTACAATTAGATGCAAATACTGCTTATGCATCAATCGAAGCACAATACTCTGATGATTCAGAATCAACTGATCCGCAATTTTCTGGTATGTATAGCTGGAAAAATGATGAAGAAAACTTTGGTATTATGGTTTCTGCCGTAATGCAAGAGCGTCAATTACAACGTCAAGGTAACGAAGCTTTCTGGGAATGGGGTGCAGGCCCTGTTGCTTTTGAACAAGAACGTAAACGTTCAGCATTCACTGCTGCGCTTGAGTGGGCGCCAACAGAAAATTTATCTTTCGTATTAAATGCGATGGATATGCAAATGGAAGCAGATAACGTTAACTACGCTTTGTGGTTAACTCAAGGTGATACTTCTTGGTCTGGTAATACGCCTGAAGAATGTTTAGGTGGTGATTGTGTTGATCCTCGTGGTACAGCGGTGAAAGGATCGCTAGCTTCTGGTTTCTATCAAGCTCGTCCTCGTGAAGCAACAATGAATTCAGATGTATTGGATTTAAAAACGACTTATGAAGCAGATGAGTACACATTAACCGTTCAATTCGGTAAAACGACTTCTACTGGTGGTACTGATTTTGAAATGGTTGTTGATGATGGTGTAAATACCCCAATTGTTGGTGGTGGTTACGACTTTACAAATGGCGCTCAAACTTGGGATTTACCAAATGGTATTGCCGGTCAGTCAATGGCTGATTATGACCCCGGTTCATTATTAATGGGAACTGGCTCAACATTTAACAAAACGCCAAAAACTGATGAAGAAACTTACTTCCAAGCCGATTTTGAATACGCGTTAGATGGTATAATCACTAGTGTTAAAACTGGTGTTCGTTACGGC
>Ga0105351_1001078_pt1 | contig 12664 bp, 16 predicted proteins | sample EN4Hudsemesocosm_FD_83662 | JGI IMG/M metagenome (GOLD analysis project Ga0105351, IMG submission 83662) | Methane-oxidizing microbial communities from mesocosms in the Hudson Canyon - EN4B Hudson Canyon | ecosystem: Environmental > Aquatic > Marine > Cold seeps | place: Hudson Canyon... | reverse complement strand
GAAGTGCAAGTAAATACACTTTATAATTGGCGAAAAACAAAGCCAAAATTATATTCATATTTACAAAATGCAGACTATAATTCAGAAATAAACGATGAAATAAATATCTTGCTAGAGTCATTCTCTGAAACAATTTCCAAAAATTTTTCTCTTGAAGAAATAGATTTTTTAATTATAAGCGATTATGAGCTTATTACAATCGAAGAAGTAAATAAGTTTCAAGAACATTTTATTAAAGCAAATTATAAAATACTTACAACAAACCACCATTTGGTTTTAAGTATTTATGACAAAATAAAAGATTTAAATATTATTGAAAAGTATCTGCTTTATAAAAAAGTTTATAAAGTAAGGCAAGTAGGAGTTGAAGACAGAGCAAATTATTTTAAAGAATTTATAGGGTTTGTTAAGTAAATATTTGCCCCAAGTTTAATGAATGTATAATCAGAATAAGTACCATACATACAAAAAATGAAACAAGATTATATTTTTTATTTATTTTAAAACAGAGATCTTTTCCCAAGAGGTTTGTAGCTCTAGCAACTACTAGGTTTGCTGCTGCAAAAGGTGAAATTGTTGGAAATAGTCCCCATGCACCAACAAGTATTGCAACACCTGTAATTGTACTAAACAGCTCAAGACTAACACCTGTTGCAATTACACCCACAAACAGTATTGGATTAATCCCAAGAAGCATCAATGCTACCATACAACTAAAAACACATACTACCAAAAAAGATGTAACCCACAATGAACTATTGGATATATTAATTAAATCAGTAGGATTTAGATATGTAGATATAGGGAGTGTTATTATGACAGCTGACATTAAACCAGCAGTACTTAAAGCAAGTATTTCAAATCTTAGAGATGGAATATTATTTAAAAGATGTTCTTTTGTATTAATAAAAAAAAGTTTAAGAGAAGAGCTTTCAAGAAAAGCCCACGTTAACGCCAATAAAGGAAGTATCCAATGAATTAAAACTTTTGGCTGAATACTTGTGAAACTCATTATACTAATAATACTAAAACAAAATATTAACGTATACACAAGTGCCCTATTCTCTTTGAGACTTCTTTTTTTAGGTATATCCTCATGGGTTGTTATTTTTTCTATTTCTTTAGGAAGTGTAAAACTTGAAATAAAACACATAGGAAGTATAAATATGAAAGCCACAAAAACCAAATCAAACCAGCCAAGAGTTGTAAATGTTCCTAAAATAATTGGTGTAAAATAAGAGTATGGCGACCAAGCAGGAGCAAACGAAAAACCTTGATGTATGGATACCAAAGAAGAAGAAGATGGATGCTTATTTTTTTCACTATTAAGAGATGATGATAAGATAATAAGTCCACTTAGATTTAAAACAACGCCAGAAAGGTGTCCAAGTAGGTATGAAAATAAATTGGTCTTTTTTCTTGCAAAAATTCTTTGAATTAAAGATTTAATATGAGAAGTCTTTACTGCAAGTCCAACAAAAGATATTGCAATCATCATTGTTCCAAATTCAGCACTCATAACAAAAGCATTTTTAGTATTTTCAAAGGAAGCAAAATTTAGAAGTAAAAACAAAGCTATGACAATAATAACCCACAAAAATAGTTCTTTTTTAGCAGCACAAAACAGAAAACAAGATAATCCAATGATATAGAATAAAGCAGCAAGAAAAGAGACCTCATATAAAGAGCCCATTAATCCACCTAAAGCAATAAATAATACGGCAAATTGATTTAACTTTTTACTACTTATCAAATAAAATTATTCCTTTTTACTCATTTCATTAATTCTTTTAGTTAGTTTTACATAAATTTCTACAATCTGGACAAAAACATTATAGTGCCTCCTGACTTAAAGTTAGTGATTTGTTACCTTTATATTAAAGCTAATATATTAACATTCTAGAAGTATTGCATATGACATATCATTTTGAACTATTCATAAAAAGGAGTGTTGTATTTAACACATCTAAGTAATAAAAAAATTATTTCATATTGTTATTTCAATTTGAGATATCATTTAAAAAGGGAAAATATAGGTACTAAAAGAGCTAATAGACTTCTATATAATTAGAAGTCTATTTTTGGGGTTATGTGCTTAAATATTTATTGAGCTGTGATAAAGGATTCATATTGTTTAGCAGTGTTATAGCTAATAGCAGCTGTTTTCGCCACACTGTATACTGTGATTTTTCTATCTTCGAACCTTAACATATTAACAGCATTAGTAACTGCTTCTTTACTCTTTTTTCTTTTTGCAAGATTTGCCTTGATCGTTGCATTAATTTTTTTAGGAGTACACGATAAAACAGACTTTTTGAATTCTTCATTAAATCTACTATATAACGTTGTGTCATTTTGAACCAATATTTTTTGGATAGCGTCAAATTCGCTGTTTGTGATTGTTATTCTCATTTGTTTCCTGTTTCATTTTGTTGAATCGTATTGTACAAAAACAAACTTAAAGTTACTTCAAAATGTTATAACATATTGAATTAAATTAGCCATTCTTTTATAATTGTTTCAATATGTAATTTTTTTGTTTTTTGATAGTTTTTAAATGATTTTAGTGAAAGTTGTTTGGATAAAAAGCCTCATTAAAATGAGGCTAAATATAGGAATAAGTAATATTGATTTTAATTGATGATTTATTATATGCTAGTTATGAAATGTGTAAACTAGTTATGGTTAAGTTCCCACATAGGTTCAAAAGGCACTCGGTTTCCATCATTCGTAGTATACTCTTCTAGTGAGTTTTCTTTAGATTGAACGACCATATAAATCATGGTTTCAGAAGATGAGTTACAAATACCCCTTACTCCTTTTGGTGAAACTCTCACAACACTCCCTTCTTTTATATCAAAACAATCTTTATCTACTTGAAAATGACCATAACCTTTTAAAATAATATAGGTTTCTTCATTTTTAATATGTACATGAAAATAAGGTTGTTCTGTTTTAGGAGGAAGAGAATTAAAAGAAATTTCTGAACCAGTTGCATTTGTTGTATTTTTAAGAAATACTTTGCCTTCTACTTTTTGTTTATTAACAGGATGAATTAATGAATAGTTCATCAACTCTTTTAAATCACCTAAATCTATTGCATCGTGATTATTACTGTTAGAAAGTTTTTTAATTTGACTCATATTTTATCCTTTAAAATTGCTTGACTAAGTAGTCAAGCAAAGTTTATCAAAAGATTCTTAATTATACATTAGTTAAAATAGTAAAAGTAATGTATAAGTCAATTTATTCTTTTGTCAAATTACAAATTAATTCCACGTCTTTAAAATTTTATAATAAGAAAATCCAGAACCTGCATCTGCACTTTTTTTCATATCCATTAATTTAAAATACTCATTACATTTAGCGCAACTAAAAACTTTTTTACCTGCTTCTTCTGCTTCTTTTTTAGAACTCCAATGAATCACATCTGCATATTCTGATTTACTTTTTTTCATCAATACTCGTTTGATAAATCCTGATTGTTTGTTTAAAAACTCTACATTTACTTCACTAGCTGCTAATACTAATTGTTTATCAGTTACACCTTTTGCTTTTATAAATGGGGCCCATTCCACAGATACCAAGTTTTCTGCATTTAATACAATACTACTTAGCAAGAAAAATATTCCTATTAAAACCTTCATTCAATTCCTTTTAATCATATAGTTTAAGGTCAAATCCATTATTTGACTTTCGCAAAAGTATATATAAAATTTGTTAATTGTTTGTTAAGACGTAACGTTGGGATTTAAGAAGTTATTTTATTTAGTTTTGTTGGTGTATACCCATAAAAATTTTTAAATACTTTTATCATATAGGATTGATCTGTAAATCCGCACTCATAGGCTATTTCGGACAAAGGCATATTTTTTTGCAGTAAGTCTTTTGTCCAGTTGACTTTTTTTACCTGTAAATATTGGTTGGGTGTAATACCTATATGTTTTTTAAACTCTTTTATAAAATGATATTTAGAAATTCCTATTTGTAAAGCAATATTCGATAGTGTTAATTCATCTTTTTTATCATAATCGTTCATATAATCTAAAGCTTTATTTATAACTTTTTTAGAACAAGTTATATTAGCAACCTTATCAAGACTTTGAGAAGAATGATACTTTAAAATATATTCAAGAAATTCAATCAAACAACTATCAATTGCTATTTTATTAGCGTATGAATTACTCATTAGAATAAAAAGTCTATTGTATAAATATATTGCTCTTGCATCATTAATAACGGGATGAAATAAAATATTTTTTATACTATCATCTTGTGTTAGATTTGCAGCTATATCATTGATTAATTCTCTAACGGCCATAATATTTAAATATGACCAACTACTGTTTAGTGTTGAATGTAATTCCAAAGGATTAACTACTTGCAGGACTCCTAATCCCAAATTAAATCTGTCTTTTTCATTTTGATAAACATGATTCCCATCATATATCAAACTAAAAGAGTACTCCTCATGGAAATGTCTGTTTAAAGTTATATTTTCAAACTGATTATTGATAAAAGATAGATTTTGTTTTAAATTACTCATAATTATTTCTTTCAATACAATTATACTATATAAATGATTTTTCAAATAGTAAAATATTGTGAATTTGTAATATGTCAATATTTTACTATAAAAAATAATTCCATAAAGATATTATGCAATAAAAGGATTTATATGAATAATCTCACACTCAAAATAATACTTTATGGTTTGTTAGCTGCTTTGTTTTTTAGTTCAACCTTTATCGTTAATAAATATATTGCCAATGAGGGAGGACACTGGTTTTGGTCTGCAACATTACGTTATATTTATATGTTAATTATATTGGCATTTGGATTTTATATATTTAAAGGACAAAAGTACCTCAAAACTTTAATAGCAGAATTTTTTAATCACTGTTTATTTTGGAGTATTGCAGGATCTATTGGGTTTGGCATGTTTTATGCAATAATTTGTTACGTAGCTGATAGTTCTCCTGCTTGGGTGGTTGCAACTACATGGCAGTTCACCATTATTTCATCTTTATTTATTTTGCATTTTTTTGGGAAAAAAATATCGAAACTAACATGGACCTTTGTATTAATCATGTTTATAGGAATATCTTTGATTAATTTTGCGTATATTAAAACAGATGATATAACCAATCAAATTTTCAATATCTGTTTAATTCTAATAGCCAGTTTTGCGTATCCTATTGGTAATCAGCTTGTTTGGGAAGTTCAAAAGGGCAGAAAGGTATTACCTAAAATAAGAAAAGATATATTAAAAAATACTTTTTCTAAAGTTTTTCTTCTGTCATTAGGTAGTTTACCTTTTTGGGTTGTTTTATCTTTGTTTTTTGAAGTAGGAGTTCCTTCTTATAACCAATTTATATGTATGTTACTCATTGCAGTTTTTTCAGGGATAACAGCTACCTCATTATTTTTATATGCAAGATCCAAAGCAAATACTCCTTCAAAAATTGCACTTGTTGATGCTACTCAATCAGGAGAAGTATTATTTACTTTATTTGTTGAAATAATATTCTTAAGTGCAATGATTCCAACAACAATTGGGTTTTTTGGTATTTTTTTAGTCGTAATGGGATTAGTTAGTTTAACACTTTTATGAATATTTTTTTAGAGTATATTTATTCCACTGTATAAAATAAGTTAATATGTTATACTATTTTTAAGAAAATAGAGATACTTATTTACTTTCTGTTTTCACTATTTTAACACTAGGGGAAGAAAATGTTTCTAAGAAAATTAGTTATGTGTGTTACGGTATTAGTATTATCAGTTGGCGCTTATGCCCAAGATAAAAAAACAGCCTCAGGAATTGCTCTTGATACTAAATGGAAAGTAAATATATACGAATATGCACAAAAAAACTTTGTGCACACAGCATGGGGAGTGGGACATAGTGAGCGAAACTATAACCTATCCATAAAACTTGCAAAAGATGATAATTTGAAGGTGGATGAAGATGTATTATTTGCAGCTTCATTTCTACATGATATGGGCTCATTTAATAAAGTTAAAGGAGAAGACCATGCCATTACTTCTGCAAAAATGATGGATAAAACGTTAAAAGATTTTGGATTCCCAATGCAAAAGTTAAATTTAGTCAAAGGTGTTATTTTAGGACACATGTACAAAGCTAAAGTTCCAGATGAAATAAATGCAAAAGTATTTCATGATGCAGATACTTTGGACTTTATGGGGAACATTGGTATTGCAAGAGTTTTATCTTTAACAACAAGAATTCCAAGTTGGATTCCTACATTAGATAAATCATTTGGTACACTTGAAAGAATGAATGCGAAATTTGGACCTTTACTAAAAACCAAAGCAGGAAAAATTGTTGGTACTAAAAGAGCAGAAGAAGCTGCTGTATTTTTCAAATCTATTGATAAAGAAACCTACAATAAAACATCCATTTAAAAAGTAAAAGAGAGGTCTTCTCTCTTTTACTTTATTTTAAAATTATTATAAAAAATATTATATACTAACTATTACTTTCTAAACCAGAATCCCTTAACATACAAATACCCAACACTAAAAACCAAATAATTTGTCCTAAACCAAAAATAGCCGTAGTAAGTTCAAAAAATGGATTTGTTGACAAAAAGGAGAAGCCAGAAAACAGAGTTAAAAAGCCTGAAATTCCAACAACAAATCCCCAATAATGTAATAAAGAATTATAAATTTTGTTTTTTAATCCCACATAACTAATAACAATAACCCAAACAGCTCCAACGATCTCAATACCACCACCTAATGCATCTATAACAACACTAAGTGCTTGATAAATCACTAAAGCATGTTCTGCATCTAAGGCGTGATATTTGGACAAGGAACCCAAACTAGAAAGGAAAATCATACTACTTGAAAGAATCATAAAAACCCAAAGATACCCAACCGTTGTTGTAAATTTCATAATTTCAGGTGAAGCAAATTTAAAACGATGATATATAGACTGAACTAATAAAATAAGGGTAAAACTAAATAAAATTCCAATTACTAAATAACCAACAAAATATAAGTCTCTGTTGTTAATAAGAAATTCAAGATAATGTTCAGGTATATCAGGTTTATTTGGACCTAAAACGCCAAAAAACAAAATAAAACCAAAAATATAAGTAAAAGCTTCAATAATTGCAGCTACCCCACCCCATTTTTGTATTGACATATATTCTCCTTATTTTTTAAATTATTTGTAAAATATTAGAGCTATTTATTCTGACGTTGTTCAACTTGTGCGTTGGTTGTTTTTATTGTTTGGTACTTATTTGCTAACATAACAAACATATACCCAACAGCTATAACTACTATTCCAATTATAAAAACATTTCTCATTTTAATCCTAAAGCTAAATTTAAAAATTATCATAGCAGTTTGTAATTTACAGTTTGATTTTATCCATCATATTTTTTTAATTAAGCATATTTTATATATCATTCTAATAAATTTTACAAAAGAATGAAAATGAAAGAATCTGATTTATATCTGCCCTTAAAACAATATCTAGAGTCTCAAAACTATGAAGTCAAAGGCGAAGTTTGTGATTGTGATGTCGTAGCTATAAAAGAGGAAGAACCTCCTGTTATAGTTGAACTTAAACTCACACTAAATCTGGACGTATTACTACAAGGAGTTGATAGGCTATGCCTTAGCTCCCTCATATATATTGGAATTCCAAAAGAGTCCAAAAGTTTCAAAAAGAAAAGAAAACTCAGCCTTAAACTTTTAAAGATGTTGGGATTTGGTCTTATTTTAATTGATGTAAAATCAAATAAAGTAGAGGTATTGTTAGACCCTTGTGAATACAAACCCAGAAAAATAAAACAAAAAAAAGAGAAGTTGTTGGGTGAATTTCAAAGCAGAATTGGGGATCCCAATCTTGGAGGGATGGCAAGCAAAAAAGGAGTACTTACTTCATACAGACAAAAGGCCTTAAAAATTGCACTCTACCTAGATAAAAACCAGGATAAAGTAATAAAAGCTTCAATACTTTCAAAAGAACTTGAAGAACCAAAAGCAAGAGATATTATGTACAAAAACTTTTATGGTTGGTTTAATAATGTATCTAGAGGAGAATATGAATTAACACAAAAAGGCAAAGATGAAATTAAACTTTGGTTAAGTAAGAGTACATAAAATTCAATTATTTAAGATTAAGACTGATTTGATATTCAATAACTAAATATACAGGAAGAAATTTTAAAATACTTTCGCTACACTACGGCAAGTTTAACTGGAGAAATCAATGAAAATAGATAACGAAATAGAACAAATACTTGATAGTCTTAGAAAAGTGGCTTTTTATGTTGGACATGGAAAATATAATGATTTTATGAGTACAAAGGAAGTTTTGAAAATAAAAACTACTTTAAAAAAAATACTTGAAATAGAAAAAGAGTATGAAAAAGCCAAAACAAATGAAGAAAAAGAACTTATATATAAACGTTTATCTGTCTATAAAACATATAGTGTTAAAGATTTTATTGATTATAAATTTTAAAAAAGGGAAAAGTACCTGTACTTTTCCCCTTGTCCTTTTACTTCTTTTTTAATAAGTATCAAGACATTTTTTATATGAGCTATACACTGGTTTCCAATTTAATTCACTTTTGATTTTTACATTTAAAACTTTCAAGGATGGAAGAAATCTCACTCCACCCATTTTCGTTTCTCCATTGTTAAAAGTACTATTTATATAATCATATAATTCTTTGTCACTAACACTATAATCATCAACTACATTATAAATAGTTTTTGAATAGCTACTCTTTACTGCTAAAGTACAGGCATTGGTGTAATCATTTACATTAATCAAAGAATTATAAGAAAACTCATTATCTGATAATAAAAGTTTATCTTCTTTTGCTAAGTTATACCAGTTATCTTCTGTACCCGTTCCTTTTCCATAAAAAGCACCTCCTCTTAGAATTATATATTCTACGCCTGAATTTATAATTGTATCTTCCATATTAGCAGCTGATTGTATCAGTTCAAAAGGTTGTATTTGAGTATTTTCATCTACTGTTTTATTTTTTTGATCTCCATAAAGAAAAATAATACTTTGTTGGATAATTTTCACACTATATTTTAAAGAAATTTTTACAAGATTTTGGGTACCTTCATTTCTGATTTTATCAGTTTGTTCCCAATTTGGAATTGCCGTTGCCAAGTTAATTACACAATCACAATTTTTCATTGCATTATCTATTGAGTTTATATCTAGTATATCTCCTAAGACAGTTTCAACAGAGTCTTTAGAATAGTTTTCTAAATCAACTTCTTTTCTAACCATAGCTGTAACGTTATGACCTGCTTTTATAAGTTGAGGGATAATATTTCTTCCTGCTACTCCTGTTGAGCCTATTACTAATACTTTCATTTTAAATCCTTGTATTCATTTTGTTTTCACAAGAGCATAATAGGAAATATATGAAATTTATAATTGTATATTCAGGACAAAATCTTTTTTTCTTTAATATATTCTTTGGGACTTTTTTGCATAAAAGTTTTAAATTCTTTTATAAAATGTGATTGATCAAAATAGCCATTGTTATATCCTACTGAAGTTAATGTTTCAAACTTTACGTTTCGTAGTTCTTCTCTGGTATATTTTATTTTAATGATTCGCATGTATATATTTGCAGATGTTCCAATGTATTTTTTAAAAAGTCTGTCTAAAGACCTACGACTTATATCTAAAATACCCGCAAGTTCTTCAATAGATATATTGCCTTTTTTTTCTTCAATACTTTTCAATACTTCTATAAAACTTTCAAGTTTTACATCTTCTGTATATAAATTTAGTAAATATGTATTAAAAATATTCTTAACATCAACTAAGTTTTTTTCCAATTCTATAAATAACATCTTATCTTTAATGAAAATATTATTTTGATATAAATTTCCATAATAGTTTTTATAAAAACAATAAGCACCCGCTGGATTAAACCTAATACCAAGTAAATGACAATTATCTTGTAATATCATAGATATAGAATGATCATGTATCCCTAACAATATAATCTCACCATAATCTAAAGTATAGTTTTTATTGTCAGTATTTATTTTTATACTATCCCCTAGATTTATAATAAGCCCCATCGCCCCATCAGGTGCAACAAGAAAGTCTGCTGGTTTTATTAGAGTACTTTTTACCTGCCAATAACTTTGAACCAATAGATTCAATTTTTTATCAACATCAAGTATTGAAAAGTTTATATTCTTAAGTTTGTCATTCATTAATATATTTTATCTTCATTTACTTATATTTACATAATCTAATATAATTAGACGACTAAAATAATCTATCACAACATATAATAATTTAAGGCATATACTTCTTATAATAAACTAAGGCAAAATAACTACCTATTTTCTCCTTAAGTTTTAAAATAATTATTTTTGTTAATTTAATTTACATTTCTTCTTGATATACTTGTATCTATTACATAAAGGAAAATAATGTTAGGAATAGAATTTATTGTTTCACTTTTGATTACAGCAACTGCTGTATATTTTATTAGAAAAAAGCTCTCTGCCAATAAAAAAGCAAAAGAAGAAAATATACCTTTAAGACAAAAAGACATAAAAAAAAATAAGAAAAAAGAACGAGAAAAAAGAAAAAGCGAAGCCAAATTATAAAATTGATTTATGCAGCCATCTGAATTTTTAATCCCTTTGTTTAAAACTTGCAAAAGCACTTTCAACACTTGGGATATTTTTATAATTAGTCTTTGTTAGTCTTGCCTTTCTTGTTTCAAGATCACATATCGCAATTTTAAAACTGGAACCCATAAATGGCTCCACTACACAAATAATATTATTTTCAATCTGCCGTGTTGCATAAATAGTACCTTTAAGAGATGGAAAAAAATATTTTGGATAACTTAATGGTGTTATTTCAACAATATCTATAGTTTCTTGATTTTCAAGAGTTTGCATAATATCCATAGCATCCTCATAACACTCAAATTGAATACACCAGTCATCAAAAAATTTATTAAAATTTTCTAAATCCTCATCTAGAAATCCACCAGCTAGTGATTGTAACGTATAAATAGACACCATTGACACCTTGAAATATTTATGATTTTAGATGTTCATTTTAACATATTTAACATTTAGTGTAAGAATGGGCATGAGTTCTTAGCCAAAGTTTAAAAGATATTAACAAGTTTTTTATTGCTGAGCATCCTTTTTAATGCCGTTAACTCACTGATAAGAGCGCGCCAATGCAATAAATTCTTTGTATAACTCTACAAATTCAACGCCACTTGTATCACTGCTCAATAAGATAAGAACGGAATCAGTACTAACATCCCTCCAAATAACAGTACGAAATCCAACCCATCCGCCAGTATGCCACATTTTAATTGTAGGTTTTTCTTTATCCAGTATCCATCCAAAGCCATAATAAGATAAGGTGCCATCATTTAGTTTTGCTGGTTGAAATGCTTGTAATTGTTTTTCTTTGGGTAGTAATTTATACTCAAGTAAGGCTTTATGCCAATGTATTAAATCACTTGCAGATGAATACACAGAACCATCGCCAGTAACACCATCAAGATTATTCAAATCATTAAGCTCACCATCGTCCTGACCATAGACCCTAGAAGACAAACTGTTTGGATTAGAAAGTAAATTGATTACGCGAGAATGAGTCATGTTCAAGGGGTTGAAGATATTTTCTTGAATAAAGTCTTCAAAGGACTGTTGGGATATATGTTCAATGATAGTTGAAAGTATAACATAGCCAGTATTACTGTACATATACTTTTCTCCTGGCATGAATAACAAGTCTGGTTTGTATTGTTGATACATTGTTAGAATATCTTTATTGGTGAACATCTCATCTTCTTGCCAATATTCATCAGCCAATTCCATATAATCAGCCAACCCAGAGGTATGATTTAATAAATGCCTGACTGATATACCAGAATAAGGAAAGTTTGGGATATAGTTTTTAACTTCAACATCAAATCCAAGTTTACCCTGATGTTCTAAAAGCATGATACCCATAGCTGTAAACTGTTTGGAAACCGAAGCTAGGTTAAAAGAAGAATCTGCGTGAAGTTGTTCACCTTTTAGTGGATGAACTTTCCCAACTGCTCGTTGGTAAATTTTTTTTCCATCTTGATAAAATAGTAAACTTGCGCTTATGTCATGATCTTTGTCTAGCGTTGTTATCCATTTGTCAAACGAAGACAATCGCACACTATAGGGTGCATCTTCAGATACTTTTTCAATAGATTTGGCACAAGCAGATAGTAATATGCAGATAAATAAAGAGCTAAGTATTTTAATAGTGATATTCATAATTTTTCCAATTTTTTATTTTGTTTTCTTATCATATAAGTTTATATTTTAAAAATGTGAAAAAATGGTGATGTAAATTAGATGTTAAAATAAAGAAGCAACTATACTTAGTTTTTTATTTTAACAAATTAGTCTTTATGAATCTCATCTTTCCTATTTTAAGATTACCTATTGCAATTTTAAAAATGAAACACATAAATGGCTCAACCACACAAATGATTTTATTTTCAATCTGCCGTGTTGCATAAATAGTACCTTTAAGAGATGGAAAGAAATATTTTGGATAACTTAATGGTGTTATTTCAACAATATCTATAGCTTCTTGATTTTCAAGAGTTTG
>Ga0105351_1001072_pt1 | contig 12689 bp, 6 predicted proteins | sample EN4Hudsemesocosm_FD_83662 | JGI IMG/M metagenome (GOLD analysis project Ga0105351, IMG submission 83662) | Methane-oxidizing microbial communities from mesocosms in the Hudson Canyon - EN4B Hudson Canyon | ecosystem: Environmental > Aquatic > Marine > Cold seeps | place: Hudson Canyon | collected... | reverse complement strand
CTTACATCATAAGATGCTTCGATTTGTTTGTGGTTATTAGCATTTACTAAGCTAATAATAAAGATGAGTAGTGTGAAAATTTTTATCATGAGACGCATTATAGCTAAAATTATACATTTTGTAAACTATTCTTATTTTAACCTTAAACTTTATTTTTTCAAAGGTAACGAATTAAATTATTTTGATGACATAAATTCCTTCAAAACTAACACATTCTTGGGCATCTTCAATAATATGTGATTTAATAGTGATAGAACCACTTTTTTTGAAAAGTAATTTTTCTTTTAGTTTTAGAATCTCCTCTTTTGATGGTACTTGTGTAACACAGTTGATATCTTTGGTAACAGGTTTTAAAAAAACTGTTTCATTTTTTAAAATCACTATCGCGGTATTTTCAAAACCGAGTTCTTGCATGAGTAACCAACATACTCCCCATGAAGATATTGTGGTAAGAGTTGATAAACTTCCTGCAAATGCAGTGCCTTTATCATTGATATTAATATCAAGTGGAGCAGTACTAAATAATTGTGTTTTAGTGTATTTTATTATATCAATTTTCATATGTTTTGTAAGTGGTATTTGTGAATGTATTTTAGTTAAAAGTTTGTTTGAAAGCATGACTCAACTTTGTTATTTTTAACCATTATATTAATTAAAATATTAAGAAAAGATAAAGCAAAATAGTAGGATAATCAGTTAGCTTGTGCTAATTTAAGGTGATTTTATGATATTTAAAATTATATTATTTATTTTACTATTTATTAATATATTGCTTGCTCATGATAATCCCAAAAGTGAAAGTTTTTTTAAAACACATGACCTCAAACAAACTAAAAGTAAACATATTTTACTTCTTAATTCTTATCATCAAGGTATGCCTTGGTTCCAAAGCATAAAAAAAGGTTTAAATGATATCTTAGAACCTCAAAAAAATAGTATAGTTATTCATATTGAAGATATGGATAGCAAGCGTTTTTTTAGTAAACAGTATTTTGAAAAACTAAAAAAAGTTTATAAACTTAAATATGATGATGCACACTTTGATCTGATTTTGTCAACTGATAATAATGCATATGAGTTTTTACAAAAAAATAAAGAGGAGTTGTTTAAAAATACTCCGGTTATTTTTGCTGGCTTAAATAACTATGATAAAAAGAAAATAGTTAAAAGAAATGAGTATACAGGTGTACTTGAATATCATTCGTATAAAGAAAATCTTGATTTAATTGTAAAACTACATCCTGAAAGAAAAAAAATATATATACTTAATGATTATCTTAAAACAGGGCTTGCAGTAAAGAAAAATATGCAAGATACAATTAGAAAAGAAAATTATGATATTGAATTTTTATATAACAAAAATTTAAAAATTGGGGAACTTCAAAAAGAACTGACTTCATTATCTTCAGATACAGTATTATATTTAGGTGCATATTTCACAGATAAAAATGGCCTTTCTTTTACTGTAGATGACTTTGAAAAATATATACTAGATCATGTAAATGTTCCCATATACGTACAAGCAAAGTTTCGTATAGCTAATAGTGAAATAGGTGGGGTTGTTATTGATGGTTATGGTCAGGGACAGTCCCTGGGAGAAATGGCAAAAAAATATCTCAATGGAACCAAAATAAAGGATATACCCATTGAGAGAAAAAGTAAAAATAGTACAATCTTAAATTATCCAAAATTACAGAAATTTGGCGTTGAACAACAAAATATTCCTAAAAATGCAATCATAATTAATAAACCATTTTCACTTTATGAAAACTATAAATCTACAATTTGGATTATTATTTTGTCATTGAGTGTTTTGATTATTGTAATAATTAAAGTTCAAAATTCTAAAAAGTTAGAAGTGAAAAAATTAAATGAAGACCTTGAACTAAAAGTAGAAAAAAGAACAAAAGAGATTGAAAAGGCAAATATAGAATTGAATAATACTTTGGTTGAGCTAAAAGAGACACAAGATTATTTGATTCATGCCGAAAAAATGGCAAGTTTGGGAGACTTAGTTGCGGGAGTTGCACATGAAATCAATACTCCTCTTGGTATGAGTTTAACTGGAATTACACATTTTATTGATATTTCAAAAAAGCTAAATAATTTATACGAAGACAAAGATATGAGCCAAGATGACTTTGAAGAGTACTTGGAAAATACTGACAAACTAGCCAAATCTATTAATACAAATCTTGTAAAAGCTGCTGCTCTTATTAAAAGTTTTAAAGAAATTGCAGTGGATCAATCTAGTGAAGCTCAAAGAACCTTCAACTTAAGATCATATTTGGATGAAGTATTATTAAGCTTACATCATGAAATCAAAAGGAAAAAACATAAAATTATCATAGAATGTGCCGAAGATTTGGTCATTACTAGTTATCCTGGGGCTTATTCTCAAATTATTACAAATTTAATTATGAATTCATTTATCCATGCATTTAAAAATGATTTCATTGGAAATATTACAATAGAGTTACAAATTGATAATAATAAACTTTTTTTAACTTATACTGATGATGGGAAAGGTATACTTCAAGAGAATTTAACAAAAATATTTGATCCATTTTTTACTACGAATAGAAAATATGGGGGGAGTGGTTTGGGATTAAATATAATTTTTAATATTGTGAATACTACTTTAAAAGGAAAAATAGAGTGTAGTAGCATAGAAGATATTGGAGTTGAATTTAAAATTGTTATTCCATTAGAATAGGTAAGGAAAATGAATGAGTGATTTTTTTGCAAACATAAAAGTAAAATATAAACTATTGATAATATATAGTCTCATGTTTTTCGTAATATTATCAACAAGTGGATATTTTATATATAACAATGTTAAAGATCAAATTGGAACTCAAATTGAAAGTGAATTAACCAAAAGCATAGATATAATTACAAAAACGATTGAAACTTTATCAAAAAATAACTCCCGAAGTACATTAAAGCTGATGGTATCAAAAAATAAACAAATTGTTGATTATTACTACACCCTATACAAAAACTCTGAAATAAGCAAAAGTGAAGCGCTGGAAGATCTAAATATAATCTTTTCTAAACAAAAAATAGGGAAAACGGGTTATTTAGCTGCCATTCACAACGATAAAAAAAATAACAAATATATATCAGCACTTCACCCTTTTTTACCTAAAGGTGCCGATGTTACAGAACTAGCAGTAGTAAAAAAGTTGATGAGAATAAAAGAAGGTTATTTTGAATACTTATGGAAAAACAATAACGAGGAAAAATATAGAAAAAAAGCAATGTATGTTACTTATTTTGAACCGTGGGACTACGCAATTACTGCGACTTCGTATCTTGATGAGCTTGTTGATGTTATAAATATTGATGATATTAAGGAAGATATTAAATTTTATAAAATAGGGATGACGGGTTATATATATATTATAAACTCACAATCAGATATTATTTATTATCCTAATTTGAAAAATAAAAACAATGCCGAACATAAAAATGAAGAAATTGACAAAATTTTTAAGACAATCGTAAAAAATAAAAATGGAAGAATTTATTATGATTGGATTGAAGATGTTGACAATAAAACAGAGTTACGAAAAAAAGTTGCATTGTTTAGATATTTGCCAAAACTTGATTGGTATATTGCTGCATCTGCTTATACAGAGGAATTTAGTGCTCCACTTGTAAAGTTACAATCAACTTTTTTGGTTTCTTTTATTTTATTAACGGTATTTATGGTTATCACTACACTTTGGATGAGTTCTTATATTACTAAACCTTTATATGACATTATTGATAAATTAAAATATGCTAAACAAAATAAATTTAAAGAAAAAATCAGTATTAAAAGTAATGATGAATTTGGTGAGCTTTCAAAACATTATAATGCTTTTATAGACAAGCTGGATGTTTCTTCAACTAAATTAGCTAATACTGCCCATAAATTTCATGCAATCCTTGATAATACCACAACAATAATATATATTAAAAACCTAGAGGGCGAATATGAAACTGTTAATAAAGAGTATAGGAAAATTTATAAACTTAAAAAAGAGGCTATTATAGGAAAAACCGATATTGAAATTTTTGGTAAAAAAACTGGACTAAAATTAAGAAAACATGATTTAGAAGTAATAAAGAAAAAAAAGTCTGTTTCTTTTGAAGAAAGTATTTATCATGAGGGTAAAAAATATTACTACATATCTATTAAATTTCCATTTTATGATGAAAATAATAATATCACGTCTGTCTGTGGTATCTCAACAAATATAACAAATATAAAAAATGCAGAAGATAAAATAATAAATATAAACAAAAATCTAGAATATGAAGTGACAAAAAGAACAAGTGATTTACTACTTTCAAATATAGAGTTAGAAAAAAGTATCAGTGAGTTAAAGGAAACGCAAGTACAGCTTATACAATCTGAAAAAATGGCAAGTTTAGGAGACTTAGTTGCTGGAATCTCACATGAGATTAATACTCCTGTTGGTTTGGGAGTAACGGGAATTACTCATTTGGAGTATATAACACAAGAAATAGTTGAATTATATGAAAATGATAATATTAGTCAAAATGAATTTGAAGAGTACTTGAAAAGTTGTTCTGAATTAACCTCTTCTATTCATACAAATTTAAATAGGGCAGCTGATTTAATAAAAAGTTTTAAACAAGTTGCTGTTGATCAATCAAGTGAAGAAAAAAGAGTATTTAGTATTAAAAAATATTTAGATGAAATTCTAATTAGTTTACAATATGAGACTAAAAATATTGATTGTCAAATCTTAATTGAGTGTGATAAAAATATTAAATTGAATAGTTACCCAGGTGCCTTTTCTCAGATAATTACTAACTTTGTAATGAATTCAGTTGTGCATGGGTTTAAAAATTTAGAAAAAGGTGTGATTAATATTTTAATAAAAAAACAAAGCAATTATATTGTGTTGACTTATAAAGATAATGGGAATGGGATAAAAGAAGAATATTTATCTAAAATATATGATCCTTTTTTTACAACCAATAGAAATCATGGTGGAAGCGGCTTGGGGCTTAATATTATATATAATATCATTACAACAACACTAAATGGTCAAATTACTTGTAGTTCAAAGCAGAATGAAGGTGTTGAATTTATTGTTAGAATACCTATTGATGATTAAACAATCAGTATGAAATAAATTTTATTATTTCATCAAACACGTCTTTGCTTCCCTTGTTTTTGATTATTACATGGCTATTATGATTTAAAAAGACTATTGCTTTATCTTTAGATTTTATATTTATATAAATCTCTTTTGCACTTGCTGGATCAACTACTGGATCTTTTTTACCTTGGATAATAAGTGTTGGACAGGTGATAGAAGGAAGTATTTTTTGCGTTGTATTCATAAGTGCATTGAGTTGAAATATAGATTTTAGGTAATGTTTGTTGTAATTGATTTCTGGATACTCAGCTTCATTATCAACATACTGTTTTTGCAAATCTTCTATATGCACAGAAGTAAGAATTTCATTCCATAAGTTTACTGCTGGTACTAATGTTTTAACTCTAATGTCTTTTAATCTTAATGCTGCGTTAATACAAATAATTCCTTTTAGCTGTGGGCATTTTTTTTGAGCACTTAAAAGTGCTAAGAGTCCACCTGCTGAAAAACCAGCAAGATATATTTTTTCATACTTCATACTTGCAATTGAAATTGATCGACTAAGAGAGTTATACCAATCCTTCCAAGTTGTGTCTTGTAAGTCAATAGCAGTTGTACCATGACCTTTTAACCTTGGTGCGTATACATTAATGTGATGTTTATGTATATACTGTGCAAGTTCATTAACTTCAGCAGGTGCAGAGGAAAATCCATGAACTGCAATAACAACACTTTTTGAATCTGCGACGTTTAAAAAATAAGGTTTTCCTATCTCCTGTGCTTTTAAATCTTCGTGATCAAGATAAATATTGCGGTCATTTTGATACTGGGCTAACTCTTCATCTATTAGTTTTTTTGTTAATATAAAATTAATACTTTGCTCTGATAAAGAAGAATAAGACTGAACCAAATTCACAATATCATCTATAATCAATACCTCATTTAAAACAACTTTTAATATATTTTTTAATCGTATGGTATGATGGGTATATCCTTCTAGTAAGTTTTCTTTGTTAATTATATAGTTGTCATCAGCTTCAATAATAATCCCATCATTAATAGCAACACCCATTACATCCTCAAAAGGTTCAAAATCTTCATAAGATATGAGTTTAATTATATTGGTATCTATGTCATTGTCAAAAAATAGATTACTATCTTTTATATCTTTTGCTACAAGATAAATTAGTCTTTTAAAGTGTTCTTTACTAAATAAGTCATGTGTTGTAAAGTATAATACTAATGCAAAGATATGATCAAATCTTATAGTGGTGTTTTCATAAATCTTTTTCATGAAGTCATTGGTTAGAACCCTTCTATACGTATTTATGATTTCGGTATGATTGTGGTGTTTATGATGTTTATGTGGGCTTTCGCTATCTTTTAGTATATGTACTTTTTCTGTGATATTTTTTATACTTACAGGCTCAAGTATTTGAATAATTATTTTAGAATTTAAGATAATATTCCCTTCTATTTCTAACTCTTCTAGTAAATTATCATTTAAATTGTCAATTAATTTTTTGGCAACATCAACTAAAAAATTATTACCTGTTCGTATTGGAGAGTAACTGATATTAATTGGTACCATCATGGTTTCATTATCATTAATTTCGTCAATATTATTAAGAAAATATTTGTCAGCAAAGCTTTTTTTATCATTTATTTGGTCATGTATATAATCTTCTCTTAACAGTTGTGAATTAAGACCAAAATAAGCAGCTCCTGTAAAGACTTTTTTAGGAATGCCATCAATTTTAACACTATAATGTTCATCCTCTTCTTTTATAATTCTTTTTCCTTTTACCATTATTCCCTCAGGAAATATCAACCAGTCCTTATCTCCTTTTAATATATCTCCCATAATAATATTATCTCTGTTTGGGTCAGATTTTGATAATGCGCCTATGTTTTTAAGAAAATTACCAAAAAAACTTACAAAAATTGAATCATCAGCAATGACACCTACTTTTTTGTCTGTTTTATGATAAAGCCAATAAGGTACTACTAATGCTTCCATTCGTGTAAAATGATTGGCCACAAATATTCGAGGGTTGTTTTTAGGAATGTTTTGTAATCCTTGAATCTCGATATTTGTGTCAAGTATTTTTTGCAGTAATTTTAATACATATCCACTTGAATCAATTAAAAAATTCTTTTTCATTTTTGATCCTTTTGTTGACTTTTATTCTGCGGTTTACTTTTGATTAATATATACCTCACTTGAAAATGAATCAACTTGTATGACATCTTTTCTGGCATCTAATGCACAAATAAGTGCCTCAAACTCCTTTAAAGTTATGATTTCTTTTTTTGATGCTTCATGTATCATATTTTCAAAAGTAGATTTTTTAATACTATTTTGTTTTACCGCTTCTTTTACTTTTAAAACAATAGATGCAGTTTCATGAGTGAGTTTCACAGCATTTTGCATTTTAAGTAGAGGATCATTTTTATCTTTTGAAATAAAAATTCCTTTACACAATTCGTCTAAAACTTCTTCATTATTTAAAGATGAAACAATTTTTTTGTTTAAGGTATCTTTCGTTTTTATTCCAATTGGATTTAGTTTAATAAAAGGAAGTAACAACTTGAAAAAGGGCATATTGTAATATAACTCTTCTCTTGCTATTTGTATTTGGTTGAATCCATAATTACAAATCCACGTAACCAAGTTTTTATGCTCTTCTTTAGGATTATTCTCAAATTCTCGCAAGGTGGAAGTAATTAAATAACACCACGATAAAATATCACCAAATCGTGCACCTATGTTTTCTCTTTTTTTTAGTTCTGCTCCAAAAAATAGTAAAGAGGTATTACTCAATAGTGTAAACAAGGAGCTAACCCAAACGAGTTTTTGTTTGTATCTTTTAAACTCGCCATCAACACGAACAAGTTTGGCTCTTGTAAAGTAATAAACAATTGATTTAAATAAAGAATGATTAACTAATCCTACATGTGCAAAGAAAAGTTTATCAAATGCTTTAACGTTATTTGAATTTAATGCTTCTACTTGTGCATATAAATATGGATGACATTTAATTAACCCTTGTCCAAACTGCATTAGATTACGCGTTAGAATATTTGCACCCTCAACCGTAATTGAAATAGGAAGTGCAAAATATGCATGTGCTAATAGATTTTTTTCACCTCTTATTATTGCACTTCCTCCTAATACATCCATAGAATCATTGATAACTTCTCTAAATTTCTCCGTGGCGTGATATTTCATTATTGAGTTTACAACTGCTGGTTTAACACCATTGTCAATTGCATCAAGCGTAAAGTTTCTTGAAGCATTTAACATATATGTAAATGCGGCAATTTTTGCAATTTTTTCTTCTACACCTTCAAAGTTATTTATGCTAAGACCAAATTGTTCCCTTATTTGGGTATAAGAACTGACCACTTTAAGGGCAAGTTTACTTCCACCTAAACTAACACTAGGAAGTGAAATTCCACGACCTATTGATAAAGATTCAACTAACATACTCCAGCCTTTTCCAATACCTTCCAGTCCTCCAATAATATCTTCAATATTAATGACGACATCTTTACCATACAAAGGTGAGTTAACAAATGGAATATTCAGTGGATCATGACGTTTACTATTATCCACCCCTTTTAAAGATGACTTAACAAGCCCAAACGTAATACCCAATGCTGTTTTATCTCCTAATAGTTTTTTAGGGTCATGTAGTTGAAAAGCAATTCCTATTAGTGTAGCAATACTTCCTAATGTAATATATCGTTTTTCGAAATTTAATTTAATTTTAAGTGACCCATCTTCATCTTTAAATACTTCCCCTTTAGATTGTATAGAAGTGGCATCACTTCCTGCAAATGGTTCAGTTAATGCAAAACAAGGAACTTCTTTTCCATAAGAAAGCCTTGGTAAGTAATGATCTTTTTGTTCTTGTGTTCCATGTTTTAATATAAGCTCAGCAGGCCCAAGTGAATTTGGAACCATAATAGTAATTGCTAAAACTTGTGATCTTGATACGAGTTTTTCAATAACATGACTATGTAAAGTAGCACTAAATCCCAAACCATGATACTCTTTAGGAATAATCATTCCAAAGAATTTTTTGTCTTTTATATATTGCCAAACTTCAGGACTTAAATCTCTCGCTTGAAATATTTCCCAGTCTGTTGCCATGTTACATAAATGTTCAACTTCAGTATCTAAAAAGTGTTGTTCTTCTTTGGTTAATACCGTTATTTTTTCTTCTTTTATTCTTTTAAAATCTACTTTTGCTTCAAAAAAATCTGCTTCAATCCATTTTGTACCAGCAACAAGAGCTTCCTCTTCAGTTTTTGATATTTTTGGTAGAAGATTATTTTTGGTAATAAAAGCAACCAATTCTTTACTTATAAATGTAGTTCTGGTTGGTTTGTGTAATAATATAAGGGCAAAAAGTGCGAATATTATCCAATATAATAAACCTACATCAAAAAAAACAAAACTGTAAATCCCAATAAATACAAACCATACAAACAATGGCATTGCATAAAACCCAATTGCAAAAAGAGCGATTATAAATATTAATGATTCCATAACTCTTCTCCTGTATAAAATGTTTTATTACTTTGTTTTAATTTGTATAATAAATCACTTGGTGTAAACCTATCACCAAATAACCCTTTATACGTTTCTAGTTTTTCAACTAAATAATCAATTCCAATATCATCTGCGTATTTTAAAAGACCACCTCTAAAAGCTGGAAATCCAGTTCCTGCTATCATCGCAAAATCTAAATGTGTTACCTTTTTAATAATTCCTTCTTCTAAACACCTGCTGGCTTCATTGATCATAATAAAGATAGCTCTATTTGTTATCTCTTTAGAGGTTGCTATATTGGTATTGTTTTTTAGATTTTTTGCAATATCAATATTCACAAACATATCTCCTTTTTTATTATGTATATAAAAACCTTTTCCAGCTTTTTTACCTAAGAGTTTTAAATCATTATGTACCATTTTTAATGCACTTGATACTTTCATTCTTTCTCCATAAGATTCATATAATATATTTGCAACTTTAAGACCTACATCAATACCTACTTCATCTGCTAAAATAAATGCACCCATAGGCATTCCAAACTCTTTTAAAGTTTGATCAATGCTGGCAACGGAATTTCCACTTTCTAAAATAAAACCAGCTTCATTAATATATGGAATTAAAACTCTGTTTACTAAAAAACCAGCACAATCACCAACTAAAATTGGCATTTTCCCACAACGTCTTAAAAACTCAAAGGATTTTGCAATATTTTCTTTTGATGTATATTTTGATGGTATTACTTCAACCAATGGCATTTTATTTACTGGATTAAAAAAGTGAATACCTAAAAATCTTTCTTTATACTCTAAGTCATTACTGAATGAATTAATAGAAATTGATGAGGTGTTTGTGGCAATTATTGCAGTTTGTGCAAGATTTTTTTCTAACTCTTTATACGTAGCCATTTTTTGTTCACTGTTTTCTATTATAGCTTCAAGTGTTAAATCAATGATTCCAAAACCATTAAATTCTTGTGTATAACTTATTTTATTTAATTTAAACTCAACTTGTTTTTTAGTCATTTTTCTACTTTTAATGAAAAAAGAGTAAAGTTTTGTAGTGGCACTTATAATTGATTCTACTTGTTCAATATGACGAAGTTTAATTCTGACATCATTGGCGTATTTTGAAAATAACCAAATGATTCCTTTTCCCATCACTCCATTTCCAATGACAGCTGTTTTTTCAATTTTGCCATCAAACTTTACATTTTTATAATCTTTTTTTATACTTTCAGATATAAAAAACAGATCAATGAGGTTTTTTGATTCAGGTGTTATGGCTAATGATGCAAATGCTCTTGCTTCTTTTTCTATTCCCTCTTTTAACTTATTTCCAAAAGAATTATGAATAATGTCCAATGCCGCATAAGGTCCTTTAAAACTTGGATGTACTTTTTTTACCAAATTTTCTTTTGCTTTTTTAAAAATTATTTCTCTGGTAAAAGAAAAATATTCCATAAGGTTTAAAGCCCTTTTTTTTGTTTTAAGTTTTTTATCTAAAATAGCTTTTACGAACTCTTCTATTTTAAATTCCATTTGACCTTCTGAAAAATATTTATCAACCAATCCAATTCTAAATGCTTTTTTAGAATCTATTACTTTTCCTGTTAAGATTAAATCTAATGCATTAATTAATCCAACGACTTTTGGAGCTCTTTGCGTTCCTCCAAAACCTGGAAAAATACCCAATTTAATTTCAGGAAATGAGAGTTTTGTTTTGCTTTCACTGGTTGCAATTCTATAGTTACAACATAGTGCAAGTTCCAATCCTCCACCCATACAAGCTCCATTAATAACAGCAACTGTTGGATATGGAAGTTGTTCCAGCTCTTCAAAAATTGCATCTACAGAGATAACTACATTGTATATCTCATGTTCATCATTCATTTGTTTTATCTCAGAAATATCAGCACCTGCAATGAATATTTTTTCTTTGGCACTTGTAATGAGTAGTACTTTTATAGAAGAATCATTTTTAATCTCTTCTATTAGTTTTTGTAACTGCTTTAATACTTCAAAGGAGAGTTTATTTACATTTTGCTTTTGCATATCAAAACATAAAGTCGCAATTCCATTATCATTGTTAAATTTAATATGTTGAGTTTCCATTATTGTGCCTCCAAAAGAAAAGCTGCACCTTGACCGCCACCAACACAAAGTGTAGCAAGTCCTTTTTGTAATCCTTTTCTTTGTAATTGTTTTAAAGTATGTAAAATAATTCGAGCTCCACTCATTCCAACTGGATGACCAAGTGCAACAGCACCGCCATTAACATTTAATATATCTTGGTTTATTTCTCCAATTGGATTACTGTCTAAATATTTTTGTGCAAAAGCTTTTGATTCAAATGCTTTAACATTTGCAATGACCTGTGCTGCAAAAGCTTCATTTATTTCAATTAAATCTATTTCATCTAGTGTTGTTTTGGTTTTATCAAAAAGTTTTTTGGTAGCATAAACAGGTCCCAAACCCATTCGTTGGGCATCTAATCCTACATAAGAGAAATCTTTTATAAATCCAAGTGGTTTTATATTATGTTCTTTTGCATAAGACTCAGAACATATTGCTAACATACAAGCAGCATCTGAAACTTGTGAAGAGTTTCCAGCAGTTACAGAACCTGCGTTTCTATCAAATATAGGTCTTAGTTTATTTAAAGCACTCATTGTTTGATTCAATCGTATTCCATCATCTTTATAAAATTGCACATGATCAGTAATTATAGGATGAATTTCATCTCTAAATACATCATTTTCAGTTGCTTTTTGAGCTTTAAGATGACTATTGAGGGCAAACTCATCTTGTTCATTTCTGCTTATTTTAAATTCATTCGCTAATGTTTCCGCCGTTAAACCCATAATTTGACCAGAAATTGGATCTGTTAGACCTGAGATTAAACCTATAATTGGTTTTAGAAATTGAGGTCTAAAGTCCAGTAAGGTATTAAGTTTATCATATGTTGATTTTTTTTGTGAAAGTTTTAATATTAAGTTTCTGAGT
>Ga0105351_1001066_pt1 | contig 12743 bp, 8 predicted proteins | sample EN4Hudsemesocosm_FD_83662 | JGI IMG/M metagenome (GOLD analysis project Ga0105351, IMG submission 83662) | Methane-oxidizing microbial communities from mesocosms in the Hudson Canyon - EN4B Hudson Canyon | ecosystem: Environmental > Aquatic > Marine > Cold seeps | place: Hudson Canyon | collected... | reverse complement strand
GCGACCCTGGTGCGAAAAGTATTTGGATCGGTTTTCAGCGGATTCAGGACTGCGTATATGGTATTCAAATGGCCAGAAAGCTAAAAGGCGTATTTTAGACTTGTGTGTAAGGAGATGCATATAAGGTCGTGGACTTTTACCTGGTCGCATTTACACAAAATCTTTACTGTAAATTATTTTTCAATAACACGAGTGATTATGAAAGCAAAAATGATGGGGAAATCATTCTGCGTGAAAAACTTGATTCCTTTTCTAATGAATTCAAATTAATTAAACGTCTACCTCGTACACTTTATATTATCGGACAGAGAGGTTTGATCATTTATTTGGATATAAATAAGATTGATGGAGGTCGAGGATGCTCAGATATACGTCGCATACAGCTATCTTAGGTGGGTGGCCTTAAGAACAATAGTACATTTCTCTAATAAAGATTACAATCATAGCTGATTGGCAAAAAAGTCAGTAAAAATTTTATATTCAAACTTGAATAAAAGGTGAACTCGATGAATAAATTTATATGGGCATTATTAAGCACGATGTTGCTGCTTTCTTGCGCAACAGAACCGCAAAAAAAAGATGTCATTAGTCAAATTAATGAAGATATAACAGCAAAACCTTCTGCTGCAGGTGGAGTGGGAACTAATTACTATGTTTGTGATGATGGTGATGATGCTAATGATGGGTTAAGCGAAGAAACACCGTGGAAAAGTTTTGATAAAGCAATCGAAAAATTTAATGAATTAGATGCTGGGGATGCGGTGCTATTATGTAGAGGTGGCGAGTTTACTTCGACGTACCAAAAATACCTCTATAACACAAAGTGTTTAGCTGAGAATCCATGTATTTTTAGTGATTACTACAATTATAATACGCAAGTTGAAGATAAAAGGCCGCATATTACAAGCGCTCATGCTGGAAATGTTTTTAATTTTCAAGACGGGGGGGCGCCTGATCATGATGAGGGCTATTTAGTTGAAAACTTAATATTGTCAGGGACTAAAAAAGGAGCTGGGAATGCTTTCTTTTTTTACAATGATGTCGATGATGTTGTGCTAAATAATATCACTATAGATTCATTTCAAATTGCCGTCCAAATAGCAGGAAGTAATAACGAAAGGTTTTTACTTTCACAAGTTGAAGCATCAAATGTTGATTACTGGCTCATGGGTGCAGCGGATGGTGTCGTGAGTAAGATTGAAACGGAAGTGACGAATACGCCTGTGGTGATAGTGGATACAGTAACCTCAAATACAAAAGCTGGAATAGACCATTACTTTGTTTGTGATGATGGTGATGATGATGGTGATGGCCTCTCACCAAAAACACCTTTCAGGACTTTCTCAAAAGGAATGTCCAAATTTAATGGTCTATCTGTTGGTGGGAGTATTTCCTTTTGCCGAGGTGGGGAGTTTATGGCTGAAAAAACTAGTTACATATTCAATCAAAACTGTATAGCAGAAAATAGCTGCAAAATACAGGACTATTATAGTACAACGAAGCTGGGAAGTAATCTGCCTATTATTTATGGTAAGAATATTTTTAGCTTGACTGATGGAGGGAGTGCTGATCCTGATGGCGGCTATACAATTAGAAATTTGACACTAAGGGCTATAGTTCCGGGGGAAGGGACAGGATTCTTTTTATATAATGATGTTGATGACGTAACTATTGATAACGTCACTATTGATGGATTTAGTCTAGGCTTTAATTTAGGGCAGGGAGGAACGTTGAATGAAGGAGCGAATGCTTTTAATGAAAGGATTGTTATAAAGAATTCACGAGTTATTAATAATTCTGGACAAGGTCTTTTTGGCGCATGTAGTGACTGTTTGATTACTAATAATTTATTTAGTAATAATGGCTACGCAGAAAAGGTGTTCAATCATAATCTTTATATTGGGGGGACTGTTAAAAATATGACGATCTCTAATAATATTTTAAGAAAATCTGCAATTATTGATGGAAAATGTACGGCGGTGTCTCTCGTTGTTCATGGGACAGCGAATAATTTGATTATTGAAAATAATTTGATAGAAGAAGAGATTGGCGTTGCTTCACATGGTTGCTGGGGGATTAGTGTTGACCCAGGCTATACAAAAGAAGAGTCCTTTACTAATCTTATTATAAGAAATAATGATGTATTAAATATGGGGAATATGTCGATAGGCTGTGCATCTTGCGTGAATGTTTTAATTGAAGGTAATAGGGTTTCGACAGTAAGCAGTTTAGGGGGGTTCTTTATTAATGTGCCTTCAGGGCCTGAGGACACTGTTGCTTCAGAAAACATCACCATTAAAAATAATAGAATGATAAATTCTAATATTGCAACTAAAGTGATTGCTATTAAAACAAATTTATTGAATGATAAGGCTGCCTTAGAAAACAATAGCTTGTATACTTCTGAAAATGAATCAGTATGCCAAAATACGAACGGTGAAAATGTCGATAATGCCCAAGAGTGTGTACTAGTTTATTAGTTGACTATCATAGATTATGTTAAAAAGAGGGGCTTTTAGCCTCCGCTGAAAAGCAGGGGTGATTTTTAGTTCGCAGTAGGCGAAGGGAAATTTGGTAATTTGAAGTGAACTGTGAGTTCGCTTAGGAGGCAAAAAATTTATCCCGAAGAGCCGTAGAGCCATTTGAGGTAGGATTAACGAAGCAGCTTTTGTGCGAAGTTGATCCGAACGCAGGGTGGACAGGGGCATTATTGATTCGCCGCTCGGCGAATCAATTTTTGCGACAGGAACTCCAAAATCTTTAGGTGCGTCACGTGGTGGCGCGCCTATATTTTTAAGAGTACACCAAGTACACCAAGTACAATAAATTTAATTTTACTCTTTTTTATTTTAGCTTTTTCCAGCTGAAGAAGGCACCATGGGCTAATTTATTAGGATTTAAAGGGCAAAAATAAAAATTACTCTCTATTGATTAGTTAAAAAATATAAACAAATGGGACAAGGAAATACATTCGCTTATTTAGTTCTTTTTTCGTGGCCAATATTTTCTATTTGGCTTTATCGAAAAAAAAGTATCCAACTAGCAACGCTGATAATAATTATTGGCGGGTTCATGCTGTTAGCGGTTAAAACATCAGTCGATTTCCCTCTAACCCCCCCATTAGGTAAGGATTCAATGCCTGTGCTATCAGCAGTAATCGGTTGCTGGTTTATTAAAAAACAAAAAATTAAATTTTTCAGTAATAAAGGGCTAGTTCAAGTATTTGTCTTATTGATATTTGTAGGTGCATTTATTACGGCAGAATTAAATAGTGATCGCATTATTATTGGTACAACAGCTTTACCTGGCTTAACATTGCATGATGCAATCTCAGCTGTCATCGGCGTATTCATACAAATGGCCCCTTTCTTTATAGGTAAACAATTCTTTAAAAGCTACCAAGAGCAGTTACTTATGTTTCGCTTTATTGTTGCGGCAGGGTTAGTTTATTCAATCCCTATACTGTATGAAGTCCGGATGAGTCCGCAACTGCACACTCTATTTTATGGCTACTTCCCACATAGTTTTGAACAGCAAGGAAGGGGGGGGGGTTTCGTGCAGTCGTCTTTATGGGGCATGGCTTATGGGTTGCTTTTTTTGTAACGACAGTATTAACGGCAGCACTGGCTTTAGATAAAGTAGGCGAAAAAATTCGTAACTTCTCACCCACAAAAGTCAGTTATTATCTATTGATAATACTCGTACTATGTAAAAGTAAAGCCGCGTTATTATATGGCTTTTTTGCTTTTATCATGGTAAAAAAAACATCCTATAAAATGCAATTTCACGCTGCCGCCTTGATAGCATTAATGACATTACTGTACCCCACGATGTCAATAGTAAAGGTATTTCCACATCAAGGATTTCTCAATGTCGCAAGTAATTATTTAGGTGCAGAGCGGGCAAGCTCTTTAAAATTTCGTTTTGATAATGAACTAATTTTATTAGAGCATGCAAGAAAACGATTTATCTTTGGCTGGGGCGGTTGGGGGCGTAACCGTGTTTATGATAATGAAACAGGAGTGGATTTAACGGTAACGGATGGACGCTGGATAATTACCTTAGGTACTTTTGGTATGATAGGCTTTATTGCTGAATTCGGGTTATTGGCACTTAGTATTTTTAGGGCAAAAAAGGCTGTTAAATTAATTAAAGATAAAAAACAGCAAACCTTATTGGCTGCACATGCGCTGGTAGTGAGTATTATTATGTTAGATCAGATTCCTAATGCTTCATTAGCGCCCTGGTTATGGTTAGTTGTAGGGGGCTTAATTGGCCGCTCAGAAGAAATATTGCTTAAGCAAAAGACAGGAGCAGTAAATTAATGACAAAAACACTCAAGCAGCGAGCTGTTCGGTCCGGAAGTTGGGTTATTTTTGGCCACTTAGTATCTCAGGCTTTGCGCTTAGGAAGTAACCTTGTTTTAACGCGCTTATTAGTACCAGAAATGTTTGGTGTGATGGCTATTGTTTCCGTTGTTATGGGGGGGATAGAGATGTTTTCAGATGTTGGTCTTTTGCAGAATATTGTGCAAAGTAAGCGGGGGGAAGAGCCTGATTATCTAAATACTGCATGGACAATTCAGATTATTCGTGGTTTTTTTGTTTTCTTCATTGCGCTTTTATTGAGTGCGAGTTTATATTATGCTGGGCAATTAGAATTCTTATCAACAGAAACAGTTTATGGTAATCAACAATTGCCTTTTATTTTAGCAGTAGTTTCAATAACAGCGGTTATTTCATCTTTTAATTCTATCCATATATTATTGTTAAATAGAAAATTGATGTTAGGGAAGTTGGTGACAATTGAACTATTAAGCCAAATTATAGGGCTTATTTTTATGTTGGTTTGGGCATGGTACCAACGGGATATATGGGCTTTAGTTTTTGGGGGAATCGTTGCTTCATGCATTAAAATGCTATTGTCTCATTTATTAAAGCTAGGTGCGCGTTGCCAGTTTCGATGGGATAGGGGGGCTGTTCATGAGATATTCCATTTTGGCAAATGGATATTTATGGCTTCTATTTTAGGCTTTATGCTTAATCAGGGTGATAGAGTGCTATTGGGAGGGTTAATTAGTCCAGAATATTTAGGGGTCTATACGATCGCTTTTTTTATAGCCAATGCAGTCAAAGATATTATTTCAAGGTTATTAAGTAACGTATTTTTCCCATTTTTAAGTGATGTCGTTAGAAATTCTCCTGAAACTGTGGAAAAAGTCTATTATAAAATACGCCTCAAAATTGATATGATTACAATGTTTACAGCGGGGCTATTATTTTCAGTAGGGAGTCTTATTATTAATTTTCTTTATGATTCTCGCTATGAAAGTGCCGGGTGGATGTTAGAAATTCTTTCAATATCATTAATTTCAGTTGGTTTCATGCTTTCTGATCAGCTTCTTCTCGCGCATGGGAAACCTAAATATACAAGTCTGATGGTAATGGTTCAGGTACTTAGCCTTTACTTTTTTGTACCTCTGGGGTTTCTTTATTTTGGCTTAATCGGTGCTGTTTGGGCGGTTGCATTAAACCCTGTACTTAAGGTATGTATTGCCATGTTTATTATGAAAAGGAAATTTTTTCTAAATTTTTACCGGGAAGTAAGGGGGCTTCCTTTTGTGGGTATTGGTTTTTTTGCAGGTGAGTTGTTTAAAAAAAGTATTTATATGACTTAAGTGAAATCAAGTATGAAAGAATATATCAATGATTAGGGTGAAGCTTTAAGATGAGAATAACTTTTGTTGTACCTGCCTTAAATATGAGTGGCGGATTAAGGGTCATATCCATTTATGCAAAACTTCTCACAGAGAGAGGGCATATCTTAACCATAGTTTCACCTAAGGAAAAAACGCCATCATTAAAACAGAGAATTAAACATATTTTACAATGGAAGGGCTATCAGTTTAAGAGTGGTTTTGATACGATTTATTTTGAAAATGTAGATTACAATATTGTTGTTACAAATAAGGTGGAGTCAGTCTTAGCTAAAGATGTACCCGATGGTGATGTGGTAATTGCAACTTGGTGGCTAACGGCAGAGTGGCTAAATAAATTACCTGAAAGTAAAGGCAGGAAAGTTTATTTTATACAAGGGTATGATGCCTATGATAATATTCAAAAAGAAAAGGTTGAGCAGACATATTATTTCCCATTTTATAAAATAACGATAGCAAATTGGTTGGTATCAGTTATGAAGGGAGGTTACCAGTCCAAACAGATTGATTTAGTACCTAATAGTGTTGATTTTAATTTGTTTGCAGGAGTGGAAAGGGTAAAGCCAAAAAGGCCGACAATTGGATTTCTATTTTCGGAAGCAAAATGTAAAGGGGTTGCTGATTCTCTTAAAGTGCTTGAAAAGCTAAAAAATAAATTACCTAACTTACGTATTATTTCTTTTGGGGTACAAGCGCCAGAGGAAATAGCTTTGCCAGAATATATTGAATTAAGTATAAACCCTAAGCAAACTGAGATTAGTGGGATTTATCAGCAGTGTGATCTTTGGTTATGTTGTAGCTTAAGTGAAGGGTTTGGCTTGACCCTTTTAGAGGCAATGGCATGTAGAACGCCTTGTGTTTCTACAAAATGCGGAGGGCCTGAGGATATTGTGGACGAAGGTGTAAATGGTTTTCTTTGTGAGGTCGGAGATATTGATGCGTTGACAGATGCCTCTTATAAGGTACTTAGTTGTAATGAGGTAATATGGCAAGAATATTCAAACCAAGCATATAAGCATGCTAATGCATATACTTGGAATGATGCTGCTGATTTATTTGAAGCTTCGTTGCTAAAGTCAGTAAATTAAATATTTAAAGTTTATTGCATTGATGAAAAAAAAATTACTTACTAGTTTTAATTTTTTATTTAAACAAAACACTAACCCACAACATATTCATGTCTTAGATGGATGGCGAGGTTTAAGTATTTTGTTTGTTTTAGCTGCTCATTTATTACCGCTGGGTGATAACTCTTGGCAACTAAATAGCATGGCCGGCCTTTTAGGTATGAGTTTATTTTTTATCTTATCGGGTTTTTTAATCACTAATTTTCTGTATAAAAATCAAAATATAACTGTATTTCTTATTCGTCGTTTTTTTAGAATATTGCCACTTGCATGGCTATATATTGTCATCGTATTAGCTTTAAATTCTGCTAGTTGTTCTGAATGGCTTGCCCATTTGTTTTTTTATGCTAATTGGCCTCCAATGGATTTTCTGGCGAGTACAAGCCACTTTTGGAGTTTATGTATGGAAATGCAATTTTATATGTTAGTTGCACTGTTGGTATTAGTTTTTAAAAAGAAAGGCTTGTTTATACTTCCTTTAATTTGTATAGCAGTAACTCTGTATCGGGTAGATAGCCATATATATGCGGCGATTAATACCTATTATAGATTAGATGAAATATTGGCTGGCTGTGTGTTGTCTATTATTTATAGTGGAAAAGGAAAGGTGTTAGCAGGGAAAATACTATCAAGTATTAATCCTTATTTTATGATGGTACTTCTGATTGCCTCATGCCATCCTGAAAGTGGTTTTATCAATTATTTTAGGCCTTATTTAGCAGCAATTTTGATTGGCATTACATTGTTTACTCCTAAATCTAAGTTAAGTTATTTTTTAAATATAAATGTTCTTAGTTATTTAGCGTTAATTTCTTATGCGCTGTATGTTATTCATGGTGGAATACGGCATACTTGGCTGGGTGAGGGGGATACTTTAATTAAGTATGCAAAGCGGCCTGCATTGTTTGTGGTTACTTTTGTTCTAGCGCATATATCAACTTTATATTATGAGAAATATTTTATTAGCTTAGGGCGTAAATTATCATCAAGGTTTTAATGTAAGCGTTGTTTGTGATTTTGTGTGAATTAGGGCAACCACGAGGGATTGCCCGTACGGTGTTGATAAAACAAGGTAAAGGGTATTGAAATTGAATAAATTAACCGATAGACAATTACTTTTATGGCTGGATGATGAGGTTCATGCCGGGGTTCCTATTAATAATGTTTTATTGCGGCATGAAATTTTCGGGGAAGTAGATGTTGTGTGCTTTACACAGGTATTTTCTCAACTATGTGCCGAGCAAGCAGTTTTTAAGCAAGGTGTAACAAAGCTCCCTAATGGAGATCGTGTTTTTTCTTCTTTAGAAACAACTTTACCGTTAGAGTTTGTTGATTTTTCAGGTTTGGACGATGAGTATTTGGATTGGCAGCAAACATGGTGTCAGCAGTTGTTTTCTTATGATATGCCTTTGTATCGTGCAGCTTTGGTTAAGTTGGCAGACCAAAACTTTTTCTTTTATTTGAATCAGCATCATTCTATTACCGATGGTTTTTCTTGTTTGTTAATTCAGGACTTATTATCTCAATTTTATTTGGGGGATGCTTGCGTCCAAGATGCTGCAGTGGAACAGTTGCCTGCAATATTGGGTGAGGAAAAAAATCAAGAAAATAAGGTCTATTGGGAGTCTCGGTATAAGAAGCCTGTTGAGCCTGTTAGCTTTTATGGACAGAGTACGCATTTAAAGCAGGCTTCAACGTTACGATTAAGCCAGGCGCTTGATGCTGAAACAGTTGCTTTGTTGCAAGCTCAGCCGCATTCACTATCGACTTTTTTTAGTAGTGTTCTGTTTTCATTTTTGCACCGAATAAGCCTTAATCAGGACCTTTCTATTGGCGTGCCTTTATTAAATAGAGGAGATGGTTTTTCTGGTAGTTTGGGCTTATTGATGGAAGTCATTCCTTACCGGATTAGTATTTCTGGTCAAGATGCGTTTACGGATGTACTTAAAAAGGTTACAGGAGAAGTTTCTACTGTTGAAGTGAATTTCAGTGATTTTGTTTCTTCACGTAAGGCAGGGTACGAAACCGTACTTAATATTTACTCAGATATTTCAAATAGTTTTTGCGGTATGCCTGCTAAGTGTGAGGTAACTACCCCGCTTAATGTGTTACAAGACTTAGGTGATTTGCCCGGTGATACTTGGGTAGGACGTGAGAGTTTAGCTGTGCAAGTATTTCATTTGAGTACAGGGGGGTGCCAGCTAAGTTTTGATTTTAATTTAGGTGTTTGGAGGGATGCTAGTACTAGGCAACGCGCTGTCGAACACTTCTGTCTGCTCTTAAAGGAGTGTTTGTTAAATCCTGAGCAAAAAATATCTGAGATTGATATTTTAACGACAGATGAAAAAGGGTTGCTGTTATCCGTTGAAAGTAGAGATAATCAACGAGAGGAGAAAAGACCTACTATTATTAGCTTATTTAAAAAGCAAGTAGCTTTGCATGCAGATAAAGCAGCAATTCAGTTTAATGAGGAATCGCTCAGTTATAGTGAGTTAGATCAGCAAATAACAAGCCTAGCGAACCAGCTATCTTCGCTAGGTGTTAGCACGAATGTACTGGTAGGTGTTTGTGTTGATCGTTCGCCGCAAATGATTGTAGCTATTTTTGCGATTGTGCAAGCGGGAGGTGTGTATGTCCCTATTGATCCTAAACAGCCAGAAGATAGAATTTCGCTGATTTTAGAAGATGCTAACCCACTTATTACTTTAACAGAAAAAGCATTAAAGCATAAATTAGGGGGGACTGACCCTTTAAGTATTATTTGTTTGGATGATAATTCATCTTCAGTTGAAGATGATGTCGTATTGCCTGATTCAATGGCGGTTCCAGATATTGCTTATATTACATTTACATCTGGGTCAACTGGCAGGCCAAAAGGTGTGGAGGTGTTACATAGTGGGTTGCTTACATTATTACTTTCTGTCACCGAGTCTCCAGGCATAACTTCGGCAGACACCTTATTAGCTGTTTCTACTATTTCATTTGATATTGCTGCTGTGGATATATTTTTGCCGTTAGTTAATGGAGCAACAGTTAGAATAGCACCCTATGAAAGCACTATTAATGGAGATAAATTAAGAGCTTTAATTGATAAAGAAGAGATTACTTTTTTTCAAGCAACCCCTGCGAGTTATCGGTTATTAATTGGAAGTGGTTGGGAAGGAAGGGCTAGTCTTAGAATAATTAGTACAGGTGAAGCTTTACCCTTTGAACTTGCGCAGGCATTATTAACACGCTGTGGTAGTTTGTGGAATATGTACGGGCCAACGGAAACGACAATTTGGTCGTCTGCTCATCAAGTGCAATCAGGGGAATCTTTTATTTCTATTGGTAAGGCCATTGAAGGTACGCAGTTGTATGTACTGGATGCAATGCTTAAACCAACACCGATTGGTGTGGCGGGTGGGTTATATATTGCTGGAGATGGGCTTGCTAAGGGGTACTATGAGAATCAAGTCATGACGGATGAAAAGTTTGTTGCTAATCCTTTTTCGTCTCTGCCTGATGCAAAAATGTATAAAACGGGGGATTTGGTTCGACTTTTGCCTGATTTATGTTTGGCGTATTTGGGGCGTATTGATTTTCAGGTAAAAATTCGTGGTTTTCGTATTGAGCTAGGGGAAATTGAAACAATTTTAGGGCAGCATGAGTTTATTAAGCAGTGTGTTGTTACGACTTGGCCGGATAGTTCGGGCGAGCAGAGTTTGATTGCTTATATTGTGCCAGCTCTTGATGTGTCTACGCTTGAAGGCGCTGCTATTCGTGATTATTTAAAGAGTAAATTACCGGGGTATATGGTCCCTGCAAAGTTTGTTGTTTTAGATGCATTCCCACTAACGCCGAATGGTAAAGTGGATAGAAAGTCTTTGCCTGCACCTGATGAATCTGTATTAGTTTTACAAACCAGTGAGTATAAAGCACCAAGTAATGATTTTGAGTTAAGTTTGTCGGTTGTGTGGCAAAAGTTGCTTAAGCTGGAGAGAGTAGGTGTTACGGATAATTTTTTTGATTTAGGTGGCGATTCGTTAATGACGGTGTTGCTGGTACATGAAATGGAATTGGCTTCGGGTATTAAATTTGATATTGGGGGTGTTTTTAGCCATCCAACGATAGAGCAGCTTGTTAATCTTAAGCAATCGGGGGAACAGAAAGCATCATCGAGTATTGTCCCGTTACAGGAAAAGGGTGAGGGTCTGCCTTTATTTTGTGTGTGTGGGATTAATATTTACCAAGAGTTAGCCGATAGTTTAGGGACTTCTCAGCCTGTTTATGGTATTTATGTAGCTGAAGAGCAGGCGTTTATGAATGCGGTGATGGCAGGTAAAAAGTCGGATTTGTCGGTTGTTCATTTAGCGCAGTTGTATTGTGATGCTATTTTAAGAAGACAGCCTGAAGGCCCTTATCAGCTTGCGGGTATTTCTTTTGGTGGATTGTTGGCGATAGAAACAGCAAGGCTTTTAAAAGATCAGGAGCAAGAAGTATCGTTAGTTATTTTGTTAGATACGATTTTGCCTAGTGGTATTCAGCGTAATGTCTATAGTCAGTTTAAAGAAGGCGTTAAAGGCCAGTTAGCTAAAATTAAGAAACGGTATAAGTTATCTGGTAATAAAGAGCAATTAGCTGAAATGGCTAATTTACGCGAGAAAGCGTATAGGCAGGCAATGGAGGCTTATAGTATAGCGGGTGAGTACTATGATGGGCAGGTTGTGCTGATTAAGGCTAAAGAACAGCATTGGGGAAAAGGTGTTGTTTTAAAAGGTGATTATGGCTGGGGTGATGTAGTGAGTAGTGAGATAGTCGTGCATGAAATGGTGGGGGATCATTTGGGAATTATTAAGCAACCTAATGTATTGCAATTAGCAAAGCAGTTGAAGGATTATTTACAGTAGGGTATGTGTACGGATTGCCTCTCCATATTATGGGTAAAGGGGTATAAGCGATCATCTTTTAAATAAAGGTAAAGAAGGTCGTTAGTAGAGGCCATTAAATTAGCTCAATAGGAAGCCATGCATTATCATTTAGCTGTTATTATCATTAATTATAAAACCCCCGAATTAGTCGCTCAGGCTATTTTGTCTGTTATTCCGCAATTAGGTGAAAATGATACCGTGTGTGTGGTGGATAATTTCTCTGCCGATGATTCTTTAGGTTATTTGTCTGAGTTTATCAAACAGGAATCTCTTGAAAGTAAAGTGAGTTTAATTGCCTCTCCTATTAATGGTGGTTTTTCGGCGGGCAATAATTTAGGGGTTAAGTCTGTTTCAGCTGACTATTATTTGTTATTAAATAGTGATGCTTACTTAACTGAAGGGGCATTAGTGCAGCTTGTCATTGAAATGAATAAGCCGGATAAAGTGGGTATTGTTGTTCCGCAACTGACTTGGAGCGATGACCTTCAGCAAACAAGTTGCTTTTATTTGTTAACACCGTTTAATAGTTTTATTCAAAGTGCAAAAACGGGCGTGATAAGTCGGATGTTTTCACTGTTTGGTGGACATGAAATTGCTATCCCATTAGAAAAACATCGATCTGTACAAGCTGAGTGGTTGAGTTTTGCGTGCGTTTTATTAAATAATAAAATGATCGAGGAAATAGGTCTAATGGATGAAGGCTATTTTATGTATTATGAAGATATGGATTACTGTAGAAGGGCAGTAAAGCAGGGGTGGACATTAAATTATGCGCATGATGCTAAGGTGGTCCATCTTAATCAGGGTGATTCTAACCATAAGACGATTAAAAGACTACCTAGGTATTATTTTAATTCAAGAAGTCGCTATTTTCTCAAATATTATGGTCGATCGGGGCTATTAATCTCAAATGTTCTTTGGTCTTTAGGGCGTATTATTTCATTTTGTAGAGAAAAGACTGCTAACAAGTCTCCAGTATTTCACTGCACG
>Ga0105351_1001057_pt1 | contig 12788 bp, 4 predicted proteins | sample EN4Hudsemesocosm_FD_83662 | JGI IMG/M metagenome (GOLD analysis project Ga0105351, IMG submission 83662) | Methane-oxidizing microbial communities from mesocosms in the Hudson Canyon - EN4B Hudson Canyon | ecosystem: Environmental > Aquatic > Marine > Cold seeps | place: Hudson Canyon | collected... | reverse complement strand
GTTCTTTCTTCAACCAATTTTTCTAAGTTTGCAGCATAATTAACTAAAGCTTGGCGCATTTGAAAGGCTTCAACGCCCCTTTTAACCGTCAAAGAAAGCTCAACAGGATCAAATGGTTTAGTCATAAACTTATATAACTTCGCTTTATTAATTGCATCAATAATCACTTGAGTGTCGGAATAACCCGTTAAAATAATGCGGATAGTGTCGGGCATGCGATCAACAATTTTTTCTAAAAATTCGACCCCCGTTACTATGGGCATGCGCTGATCCGTGATAATGAGTTGGATTTTAGTTGGGTCAACCATGTTATCAATTAAATCAATAGCCTCTGCGCCATTAAGACCAGTGATAATTTGAAAATGTGCTTCTAATAATTGCCGTAGTACATTGATGTTTTCGACTTCGTCATCCACTAACATGATCAATGGTTTTTCTGACTCATTATTTGATGTTTCAGGTAAGTTTTTGATATCAAAGACTGACATTACAATTCATTCCTTATCTTTTTATTATCGGGTGACTCAGTTTTTACAGGTAAATAAATTGAAAAATCGGAGCCAGAGGTTAGTTGAGACGCTATCTTCAACATACCATCGTGCTCTTCAATAATACCAAATGAAATTGCCATACCTAAGCCTGTACCACTACCGACATCTTTGGTGGTAAAAAATGGTTCGCAGACTTTTTGCTGAGTGAGCTTATCCATACCACAGCCATTATCGGTAATATTAATGATTAAATAATCATCGTGAACTGATGTACTAATGTTTATTAAGCCTTCTAACTGATAGTTAGAGTCTAGTTCTTTATTTTGTTTTATTTTAGTTTTTATACTTTGACAGGCATTAACAATGATATTCATAAATACTTGATTCAGCTTAGAAGGAAAACAAGTGAGCATCGGGTCGGATGAAAATTCGGTTTTAATGGTGATATTGTTAAACTGAGTTTTCACTAAATGTACCGTTGATATTATTAATTCCGAAACTTGTATTTGTGCTTGTTTGGCATCATCTAAGCGAGCAAAAGTACGTAAATCTTCCACGATAACTTTTATTCGATTAGTGCCTTCACTTGCCGTATTGGCGAGTTCAATTAGTTTTTTAAATTTTTCATCAAATGAGTTAATCACGGCAAGATCGGCATTTTCACCACCCGCCAGTTCTATTAAAAAAGCCTTTATTTCATCAATTTCACTTTGCATCATATAAACTGCAGCGTAGGTAAAGTTAGTTGGGTTATTAATTTCGTGGGCAACACCTGCGGTTAATGTACCTAAAGAGGCCATTTTTTCTGATTGTACTAGTTGTTGATGTGTGGATAAAAGCTCACGATTTTGATTTTCTACTTGTTGCTGCGCTTGCTCTGCGACTTTTTTGGATAAGTTGAGCGCGTTATTCAAAGCAGCTAAGCGACGATTCCAAAAGAGTATTGCGGTTAGAATGGTAAGCGCTATAAATAACATTTGCCAAAATAGACGGTAATCAAAGCCTTTGTCATATTTAACTGATAATTGTCCTGATATGATTTTTCGTATTTTGTTTTTATCAGCGTTATCGATAATTTTAGCAAAAATTTCCGATAAAATAGGTGTAGTCTTTCTGGTTGCAAGTGACCAAGAGTCATTGTATTTATCAGACAAGGTTCCTGCTATTTTTAGTCCTGTTATCGAGAATTTGTTGATGGTATTTCCTGTATCAGTGATACTGCCAATGTAGGCAAAAGCTTGACCATTTTTTACTAAATTTAATCCTTCGTTTTGATAACCGACAAGTTTGATGTTTATGGTTGGGTAACCGACTTTAAGTTGCTCATATACGGCATCCCCCCTAAGCAAAACGAACTCTTTATCTAAATAATCTCTTATATCTACAATAAAACGTTGTTGATTTCGGGTCACTATAACTCTTTCCTCTTGATGAATGGATTGGGTGAAGTTCATCGTTTTACTTCTTTCTTCAGTTTTAGTTGCTTCAGGTAAAACATCGCACTCGCCACTAATTAAAGAAGTTAATGCATTATTCCAGGCCATTTTTCTACTTCGTACTAAAGCCATTCCAGTATCTTTAGTTAGATATGACATTAATTCATCCCAAGCTTCGGCGTTATCAGACGCACATAATGTAACGTGAGTTGATTTTAAATAACGACGTTCATTTTCATTGAATTCTATGGATGCTTTATTATTAACACCCTCAAGAATAAGTTTAGTCAGAGCCGCTTTATCAACATTGTTGAGCGCTTTAGATAATATACTATGTAGTAATTTGTCATCTTTTCTCGTAGCTATAGCTTGACGGTCATCAAATTGCTCTCTTAAATGAGCATTTATTTTGAGGTTGTCTAATTCGCGATTATTAAATAATCTATGAGTAAATGATGCGGGGTTTATATAGCCAAAAACATGAGATTTACTAACTAAATCAAAAGCATCATCTGAAGAGTCTACTTCTATTAATTTAATACTTGGGTAATGCTTTTTTAATAAGGGGATTAAACTTGAATTATTTAATACCCCAAATGTTTCTGTTAAGTGATCATAAATATCTAGAATAGTGTCTTGTTCATTTTTGGTAACAATGACTAACTTGTCGCGGTAATATTCAGGAGTGAAGTTAAATATAAATGCTCTTTGTTCTGTTTTTGTTGCTTCGAGTAAAATATCACAATCGTGGTTGATTAGAGCTTTTAATGCCTGAGACCATTGTAAAGGTGGGCCGACTGTTATGTTTAAACCGATATCGCGGGTGATTAAATCAATAACTGGAATAACCTTCACAGAGCCTAGATCCGGATTTGTTCGACATAAAGTGACTGAATTTTCACTCATGAAAGCTAACTCTTTTGTGGTAAAAATTTCATTTTTTGCGAGAGCAATAGATCTTTCTCCAAACCATTTGCGATTTAATCTAATTTTCTCAATATCAGGAATGGTATTTATTGTTTTTTGAAGGATATTTAACAGTGTTTTATTATCTTTATGAGTTGCTATGCTATATTTTTGATTGACCACTTCAAGGTCAGGAGAGACAGGAAAAAGTTGTAGGTTTGCCATGAAATTTTTGGTTATGTAATATTCAAGTACAGCACCAACCTCAAAATATGCATCAGCTTGATTTTTTGAAATTAATGTTAGTGCTGTCATGGTATCTTTTACCTCAACAAACGTACTATTTGGTAGTTTATTCTTTAACTTTTCATTAATGGCGTAGCCTTTGGTTATCACAATACGCTTACCAGACAAACTGCCTATGGTAATTGTCTTACCAAACTCATTTTTTCGACTAACTGCAAATGTATCAATTTCAGCATAGGGAGAAGTGAAACCGGCAAAATCTCGCCTACTTTCCAAGTCAATAATGTTAATTAATACATCTAATTCTTTGTTTTTGAGCATAACCATGTATTCAGACCAGCTTTTACCTTTAATTAACTCTACTTCTATACCCAACATGCTTGCTATCAAGTTAATTAAATCAATACTGTAACCACTAGGTTTACCGTCAATAAAATAATTAAATGGTGGGTAGTTCCCATCATTTTGAACCCGAATTATTGGGTTGTTAATTAAGTATTCTCTTTCAATTTCAGTTAGGTTAACTTTGGTGTTTTTATTATTTTTCATCTCAGTTAACCATTTCTTTCTCAGTCCCAAAGTTTCGTATTCAGCTACTGTTGACATCGCTTTTTGAAAAATGCTTGTTAATAGGGGGTTAGTAATATTTGTTGCAATACTTAAGAAGGTATTGGGATATTCAAGGCTTTTAGCAAGAGGCACAAACTTTAGTCCCGTAATGTAGTGTTTTTCAATATAAAAGTTAATAACTGCATCATTTGAAATGAATATATCAGCTTCTTTATCAAGAACTGCTTTTAGTGCCTCTAAAACACCTTCTACCTTTATAATAGTCATTGAAGGGTAGAGCTTTTCATATTTATCACTGGCAGCGTATCCACTGACAACAACTAACTTTTTATTTTTTATTGAGTTTTTATTAATGACCGTATCTAAGTCACTTTTGCGGGTTACTGCGACATTATTGGGTTCTGCAAACGGCGTGGTAAATTTATAAAACTGTTTTCTTTTATCCGTTTCCATAATGTTAATCATTGCATCGAGTTTATCTTCCCTTAACATTTCAAGATATTCTTGCCATGTTTTATTTTGTACAAATTGAATGTTCCCCCCCATTTTTTTGATGAGTAACTTAATGTAATCAATACTGTAGCCAGCAGGCTTTCCATTAACGCTATAATTGAATGGTGGGTAGTCACTTTCATTCTGAACCCTAATGACAGGGTGCTCGTTTAGATATTTTGTCTCTTTGAATGTAAGTAATTTGAGTAATTCTGGATTGATTTTTTGTTTTGCATCAAGTTGGAATATAAAGTCATCCAAATCCTTTATATTTGCAATAGATTTATTTTCAAAAGACTGTACAGAAATGCTGAGCAATTTGTTTTTTTGTATCAAACCTATTTCAAATAGCTCAGGTGATATTAATTTTATGGTTTCGTTAGACTCATATTTTAAAGCCTCTTTAGTTAATTTTTGTGTATTGTATTGTGACTGAATAAGGTTGATTATTTCATTGGTGTGTTGAATGGCATAATGCCAACCTTCATTTGCCGCCAGGGTAAAGTTTTTCACTAATTCTGGATTTTCTCTAGCAAAAGATCTTGTGGTGAATAAGTTTAGATCTTGGCTAGCGATGCCGTACTGGTTAGGGTCATACATTCGGTATTCAAGTTCTTTTTGGTTGAGCTGATAAGGAACATCAGTTCGATAAGTTAATATTCCATCAACTTCTTTGTTTTCAAATAATGCGATTGGGTCACCTTTCATCGTTATATTGATTTGTGATTGTTCAACATCAAATAAATCTAGCATTTCCCTAATACTGCCTTGTTTAAGCTGCTGTTTACTACCGTGTACTTTGTGATTTGATAATTGTTTTAATGAGGTGGTTTCAGGCTGAGTGATAATGATTAAAGGACTTCTTTTGAAGTAACTCGCCAGTAATATGACATCTTTACCTTGATGGTAGCTCTCTATAATTTCAGTGCCAGCTATACCAAATTGAGCTTTTCCTTTTAATACTGAATCGGTAGTACTTGATGAGGGATCAAACTTAATTAGCTCAACATCAATATTGTATTTTTTAAAGTATCCTTGTTCAATTGCCGCATAAAAGCCCGCAAATTCGAATTGATGATGCCAAAATAATTGTAGTTTGACTGTGGTCTGCTCTGATGAAGAGCCAAAAGCAGATGTGCTTGAAAGAGAAATACACAGGAGTAATAAAATAAAATTTAGTAAGTGCTGGGTAATTCTAATCAAAGACAAGTTATATCCCTATTAATGTCAGCTTGTTATATTTTTGTTATATTTTTGTTATCAATTAACTTTATGTAAGTCATGAGCTTAGAACAAGTTTAGTTTAGTTTATAAAAATAACAATCGCCATTTTCTGCTATCAAAACTAAAAGTTGAGAATGAGTGAAACACCTTGTTGTCTCAATATTGACTCGTCTTGTCGAAAAAACTCCTTTTTATTTTAATTTGCTATACCTTAAAGTGTGGTGAGTACATTTTTAATTATTTTTGCCATAATGAAATATCAACCTAATGAGCATGTATAAACTATGGGTCAAAACCAAGAACAAAGTAACTTAGAGCTGGGGGCACAAGCTTTTTCAAAGCAAAGTCATCAATTTTGGACTTTACAGGTTACTGGTTGGCTTGGATATGCAATTTTTGTTTTTGCTGCGATTATTCGTCCACAACTTGATGATGTAAATTTCAACTTTCATGGGCAATTAATTAACCTTGCTTTAGAGACGCTTAGTGGCTCTTTCCTGTCTTACTTACAATGGCTCTTTATACAACGCGTTGTTCATCTTTCGCTTAAAAAAACACTGTTATTTAGCTTTATTTCTGCTGCGTTTTTAGGTCTTTTTTATAACATTATCAAATTAAGCTTTTATAAAGTTATTGTTTACCAGCAGCAATGGAATGAAGCATGGAATATGTTGGAATTTGGTGGTTGGTTATTGTTTTCGTTAACCACTATGTTTGCTTGGACCTCAATATTTTTTATCATGCTCTATAATACTAAGCTGCAAAAAGAACATGAAATGCTGCTGAGGGCGCAAACATCGGCAAAAGACGCTCAATTGCAAATGTTGCGCTATCAGTTAAATCCTCACTTTATGTTTAATACCATGAACGCTATTTCAACCCTTATTTATAAATATGAAAATGACAAAGCCAATGAAATGTTAGACAAGCTTTGTGAGTTTTTTCGCTACACCTTAGATCAAAATGAAAAAAGTAATACTACATTGCAAAAGGAGATTGAGTTGTTAGAGCTTTATCTCTCTATTGAAAAGGTTAGGTTTGCTGAGCGGTTAACCATTAACATGGATATTAGTAAGGATGTTTTAGATTGTCAGCTGCCGAGCATGTTGCTACAACCTTTGGTTGAAAATTCAATTAAGTATGCAATTGAGCCAAGAAAAAAAGAGGGCTGTATTACTATATCGGCGAAAAAAGTGAATGAGAGACTATTGATTGATGTGATAGATAATGGCAATGGCAAGAATGATAACGTCACTCATGATTTAGGTATTGGTTTAGCTAGTGGTTTAGGTATCGGAATGAGCAATACTAAAGCGCGTTTAGATGCTATGTTTAATGGAGATTATGAATTTAACATCACCGAAAATAATCAGCAGGGTTCAACAGTAACTCTATCGATCCCTTTAAGAAATTAATGGCAGTATGATGAATAAACCGTTAACCGCAATAATTGTTGATGATGAACCTCTTGCTCTTGAGGGGCTTAAACTTCGACTGGAAAAAATTCCTGAGATAGAAGTTATTGCCCAAGCGAGTGATGGCGATCAAGCTATTTTGCTATGCCATGAACTATGCCCCGATGTACTGTTTTTAGATTTACGTTTGCCAGGATTAAATGGCATAGAAGTCGTTCAATCTCTACAATCGGACATTTTGCCTATGGTTGTTTTTGTCACTGCATACGGTGAATATGCCTTAGAGGCTTTTGAATTAAATGCCATTGATTATGTGATGAAACCAGCAAATTTAGGCCGATTACAAAAAACAGTTGAACGTATTATTCAAAGGCATAATCCGCAAAATTCGGATAAAGAAAAATTTAAATTACTCAAAGCCTTAGGAGATACTTCCGGAGTATCAATTTCAGAGCTAGAGAATTGGTTAGACTCAGATAAACCATTACCTACCGCATTTTGCCAAGAGTTGGTGATTAAAAACAGTGACAACGAGAAAATATTTTTACCGGTAAAAGATATACGTTGGATTGATGCGGCCGGCGATTATATGTGTGTACATACCAATAAAGAAACCCACATTGTTCGAGTGACGATGAAAAAACTCGAAAATCATTTAGATGAACGACTCTTTAAGCGTATTCATAAATCTACTTTAGTGAATATTAATTGCATTAAGAGCATTCGTTCTTTGCGCAATAGTGAAAGTATACTAGAGCTTGGTGATGATGTTCATTTAAAAGTGAGCCGCAATTACAGTTCTGCTATTCAAGCGCTAATTGAGTCAAAAACTCTTTAGCCTCCTTTATTTTACCTAATAACCTTTCAACTTAATTATATCTCGCCTTATCGCATTTATTGTATAAAAAATAGCAACACCGCGTTTAATTCTCCTGATGCCGCATTTCAATTGTAACGACATGTAATTAAGTCGAGTATGAATCTAGGCAGCAGTGTATATGCAAACTCAGCATATGACTGTTTAACTATCGAGTTACTTTTTTAATGTCACCAAAGAAAATAATAAAACTAAAAGACATTGGCTAAGTGATGAAACGATAATCGTACGGTATTGGGAATTAGTTATGATAAAAGTTGCGAAAAAAATCACACAATGGTGTGTTTTGATGTCAACAGTCTCTTTGATAGGTTGTGGTGGTGTTGAAACTCACACTGATGGTAGTAAAGTCGATCCTCAAGAGCCAGTCAGTGATTGGCAAATGGTGTGGAGTGATGAATTTGACGGTAGTGCAATTGATAGCAAAAATTGGACTCATGAAGTTAATTGTTGGGGTGGAGGTAATAACGAGAAACAATGTTATACCGAAGAAGCTGAAAATTCATTTGTTAGTGATGGCACACTTAAACTAGTCGCTCTACCTGCCGCAGAGGGCGCTGAATTGCCTTATACTTCTGCCCGTATGATTAGTAAAAATAAAGCTGATTTTAGCTATGGTCGTTTTGAAATAAAAGCCAAAATGCCTTACGGACAAGGGAGCTTTCCAGCTTTTTGGATGCTGCCTACTGATGATACTTATGGTGGCTGGCCAAAATCTGGTGAAATAGACATTTTAGAAACGATTAACTTAAAAACAGTTAACGATGAAGGTATTGTTGAAAATAATGTCCATGGCACACTACATTATGGTAAAGAATGGCCAGACAATTCTCATTCAGGTAAGGCATATAGTTTACCTGACGGTGTTAACCCAGCGGATGATTTTCATGTTTATGCTATTGAATGGCAAGAGGGTGAAATTCGCTGGTATGTTGATAACTATTTATATGCTACCCAACGTCAATCAGAAGTTCGTTATAACAGTAAAGATGAAGCGGTAGGGCTTTCACATCAAGGTTGGTTTGCTGAATATTTTGATGCTGTAACAGGTGAATTAACTACTCACTGGGATAAAGCCCCATTTGATCAAGCATTTTTTATGATTTTAAATAATGCGGTTGGTGGTAATTGGGCTGAAAACTCAAATGACTTAGGCATAGATGCTGAAGCTTTTGCTGACGGACAAACATTTGAGATTGATTACATTCGTGTTTATCAATGTATCCAGAACCCTGATACTGGTAAAGGTTGTGAAACCGTTCGAGGTGGCTACGATAGCCTTGATGATGCCCTAGTTGAAGGTAAAGCGCCAATTCCTTCACCACCAAGTATTGCTCCGCCACAAAGTCTTACTATTTTCTCGGGGTCAGTAAATCCTAGTTGGCCAGCATGGGACTGTTGTGGTGATTCAACACCTGTGGTCGTTGCTGATGCAGATAAAGGCGATGTAATGGAGTTTATCGTGGGTGAATCGCCGACGGTTAATGGCTTTATTTCAAGAGCAGAATTTATTACTGATGAATCAGGCACACCAAGTCCATTTGATGCTTCCCCTGCAATTGCAACAGGCTCAGTTCGGTTTGAGATGAAAGTAACGTCAATGCCAAATGATGCGGCTGCTGATTGGATTTTCAAAACAGAAAGTTTAGAAGGTTCTACCGCCGTTGATTTTGTTTTGTCAGCAAGTTTAGAGGGTGCAGTACCCGTCGTTGGTGAATGGCAAACTTACACCTTTCCACTACAAATGTTAGCAGAGGCGGGCTTAGACCTTAGTGCTATCGACGTCGTTATGATATTTCCAGCATGGGGCGCAGGTGAAGGAGCAGTCTACAGTGTAACTAATGTAGAAATTGACTCAGGCGTTTCAACAGACTCACCACAAGTGGTGTTATTTGAAGATGCAGAAAATCCTAGCTGGCCAATGTGGGATTGCTGTGGCGGCTCTACGCCGATTGTTGAAATTGATGATGATGCTCATGGCGCAGTTGCTGAGTTTGCCATTGGTGGCGACCCAACGGTAATGGGCTTTATTTCAAGAGAAGGAAATACTGATACACCAGCACCTTTTGATGCTTCTGCAATTTTAGCTAATGGTGTAGTGCAATTTGAAATGAAAGTAACTTCCATGCCAAGTGATGCAAGTGCAGTTTGGATGTTTAAGGTTGAGTCGGGTAATGGCGCAACGGCAGCAGAATTACCACTAAGTGATAGTATTGAAGGCGTAGCTCCAGTTGCTGAGCAATGGCAAACTTATACATTCAACTTGTCAGATTTAGCCAACGCTGGATTAGATGTTAGTGCCATTGACGTATTGATGATTTTCCCTGCATGGGGTACTGGTGAAGGTGCAATTTACCGGGTTGATAACGCTAAAATGTATGATCCTAATGCATCTAGTGGCTTTAATGGTCATGTGTTATTTGATGATGAAGCGATGGGGCAGTGGAGTATTTGGGATTGTTGTGGTGGTTCAACACCAACAGTAGAAAACGATGATACCGAACATGGTATGACTGCTGAATTTGTCATTGGTGCTTCACCAACAGTGATGGGGATTTTAGCGGACGATGATGTTTATTTAGATGCTTCAAATTTACTCGCCAACGGTGTAGTTCAGTTTGAAATGAAAGTAATCGACGCACCAAATGATTCAAATGCTACTTGGATGTTCAAAATTGAAGCGGGTGATGCCTCATCTGCGGTTGAATTAGAACTTGCTGCCAGCCAAGAAGGTTTAGCTCCGATAACAGGGCAATGGCAAACCTATACCTTTTCTTTACAAAGCCTTTTGGATGCAGGTCTAGATATCAGTGCGATCGATGTCTTGATGGTTTTCCCTGCTTGGGGAGCTGGCGAAGGGGCGGTTTATCGTTTAGATAACGTGATGATTTATGATCCTACTAGCATGCCAACAGCGCAAGGTTTAGCTATTTATGATGATGCTCAACACGCTGATTGGGCTATTTGGGATTGCTGCGCCGGTTCAACGCCAACAGAAGAGCAAGATGATGCCGATCATAATATGGCTGCTGAATTTGTCATTGGCGGGTCACCCACAGTGATGGGATTTTTGGCCAGTGATGACGTTTATTATGATGCCAGTGCTATTTTAGCAAATGGTGTTGTCACTTTTGACATGAAAGTAGTAGATGCACCTAATGACTCTAGCGCTACTTGGTTATTTAAAATTGAATCAGGTGATGCAGATACTGCGGTTGAACTTGCTTTAAATGCAAGCCAAGAAGGCATTGACCCAGTTGTTGGACAGTGGCAAACCTATACCTTTTCTTTACAAAGTCTTTTAGATGCAGGCTTAGATATTAGTGCCATCGATGTCTTGATGGTTTTCCCTGCTTGGGGAACGGGTGAGGGTGCCGTTTATCGCATTGATAATGTGGCGATAACAGCGCAGTAATCTCGTTAATTAAAAATATTGTGCGGTACAAGCTTTAAAGAAAATGTACCGCCGTTTTAAAACTAATTTTAAGAAAGTAGGGTAACCATGAAACATTCAAATTTTTCTAAAAAACGCTTAGCCGTTTATATATCAGCAGCACTAACTGCTGGTATTACTACCAATGTAATGGCTGAAGAGGCCAACTTAAAAGAAGCAGAAGATAAAAAAATTGAAGTCATTGAAGTTAGGGGTATTAAAGGTAGTTTATCCCGAGCAATGAACTTAAAAAGAGATATGTCAGGTGTTGTTGATGCTATTTCATCGGAAGAAATGGGTAAATTCCCTGATAGTAACTTAGCTGAATCATTGCAGCGTATTACCGGTGTTAGTGTTAGTCGAACTAATGGTGAAGGTAGCCAGATCACTGTGCGTGGTTTTGGTCCTGATTTTAACCTAGTGACCTTAAATGGCAGACAAATGCCGGGCACAGGTAATAGCCGCTCGTACAACTTTGAGAACTTAGCCTCAGACGGTGTTTCTGCACTAGAGGTTTATAAAACTGCAAGAGCGGAAAAACCAACGGGTGGATTAGGCGCTACGGTTAATATTGTTACCAGTAAGCCATTGTCTAGCTCAGGACAAAAACTATCGGTTTCAGCTAAAGCACTACACGACAGCTCAAATGAAGCTGGCGATAATGTTACTCCAGAGTTTTCAGCTTTGTATTCAAATACTTTTGCCGATGAAACCTTTGGTTTTTCTTTTGCGTATAACTACCAACGACGAGACTTTCAACAGCAAAGTGCGGGTATTCAAGGCTGGCAAGCAAACGTTGCCTTACCAACTAACTTAGATCCGGCAAATGTTATTGACCCTAGACCTTTAGACGATGAAGGAAACCGTATCGGTAATCACTTTTTTCCTCGCGATATGAACTACGGTATTACTGATGTGCAACGAGAGCGAAACAATGGCTATGTTGTTTTTCAATATGCACCTACAGAAGATCTTATTTTTACGGTTGATTATACTGCATCAAAATCTATTACTGGTACCAACTCTATTGGTTGGGGTATGTGGAATGACTATGGTGGTAACATCAATGGTTATGAGTTAGATGAAAACGGCACGGTAATTTATGCCGACATCAGTGGCAATGATGGCTCATTTAGTGCCAATAGAAATACCACTGAAGTTGAAGCTCAATCTGTTGGTTTTAACATTGATTGGTATGTTAGTGATACCCTTAATTTTAGTCTAGATTATCATAACTCTAGTAATGAGGCTGACAACGGTAAAGATAAAGGCATGGGAAGCTCTGGCTCATTAGTACTTGGCTCAGATCAGTTAAATACTAAAATTTATGACTATAGAACCGGTGAAATACCTCACGCTGAAATATGGTGGAACAATGGCACCAATGAATTAGCCACCAGTGAAATCGATTCACATTTTAGTCAATTTACTCATTCTCCTGGCAAGTCAGAAGTTGAACAAGTACAGCTAGATGGTGTTTGGGAAAATGATGTTTTTGATATTCCTTTGGTTGATATTAAATTTGGTATTGCCCGCACCGAACAAAAAATAGGTGGTTCTAGTGCATGGAGTGGGTTAATTGGTGGCTTCTTGTTTAACCCTAATTATACTGCAATGTTACCTGATGGCATGTTTACGCGTCATAATACCAGTGGCTTTTTAGATGCTTTTGATGGCGGTGGTTCAGCGTTAAGTCCT
>Ga0105351_1001051_pt1 | contig 12818 bp, 16 predicted proteins | sample EN4Hudsemesocosm_FD_83662 | JGI IMG/M metagenome (GOLD analysis project Ga0105351, IMG submission 83662) | Methane-oxidizing microbial communities from mesocosms in the Hudson Canyon - EN4B Hudson Canyon | ecosystem: Environmental > Aquatic > Marine > Cold seeps | place: Hudson Canyon... | reverse complement strand
AGGATTATTTTATTGCATGGGGGGATTTTTTCAGCGATGTGGGAATGAAGTAGGGATGCTAAGCGTTCAGATACCCTACAGTAAAGAGCTGTTTGCACAGACTCAAAAGAGAAAAATGGAAGCAATCTTCAGGCATACGAACCAAGCCTACCGAATATCTTCAGATATTTTTGGATTGGAGGAGCATAAAAGACTAAGCCTTTCACTTTTGGAATCACTGAATATAGGAGTGGCCGTTTTAAATGAACGTGGAGTGGTCAGATTTACAAACCAAGTTCTCAATCGTTGGGTTAATCAAAGAATGATCCATCTTCAGGCAGGTCAAATAAGCTTTCCATATCCGCTTCAAAATCGCACATTCCAACAAGCTATCGGAAAAATGCGCACACAAATGCGCTCGCCCTGTGTCACTGGGGTAAGAGCGGTGATCGAAAGAAAGGCTCAGCTTCCACTGACTATTTTGTTAACGCCAGTATCTGATGATTTGTTAGTTCAACGCTTGGAGCAGAAGGAGTGCTGCTTTTTCTGTTTTATTCGAGACCCGCTATCTATGGGGGATCAGATGCAGCTATTGAGGAATCTTGGTTTAACGCCCAGTGAAAGTCTGGTTGCAGTACCGGCTTTGAAGGGTGTTAAGGTTAAAGCGATCAGTGATGATTTAAAGTTAAGCCCGGAAACCACACGTTCTCATTTGAAGCAAGTTTATCAGAAATTGGCGGTGCATTCGCAGAATGAATTGGTAGTCCGGTATCAGCATTTAGTTCATTGATATTACGAACGGTTATATTACATTAACCATCAAAACTGATTTTCGAAAAATTCTGATTAACGAACTCAGCAGCTTCCTCACGAGTAAAAAATCGTTCCAAGTATACAAAACCTGATATGATCGTACCCTTTACTTCAACAACACGACCTTTCATATCACGTTTTAAGACCCAGGCTTCGGGCAAACCATCCAGTGAATGAAAGGGGGCAGGCTTGCCATTACCATAACAGGATATCTCAATATCGCCACTTAGTCCGTCCATAAACGCAGGCAAAAAGTTAAGGTGTCCATTCTCCTGACTAATACCACCAGTTCCAGAAAACGTCTGGTTTTCCCGCTGTAAACGAGAGGGTTGCTGTTGAATATTCATAATAAATACCTATATGTACATAAATGTTGAAATCTCCATAATTTGTGACCTGAACATTAGTTAACATAACCACCTCCATTTCTCATTTCTTTATTACAATTTAAACCCTAATTTCTCAGAAAACTTCCCCCAGTTGGGTGAGACCAACCACCGAAATAAAGTGTCTGCTTTTTGTGTAGGCGCCAACTTTGCTTTAAAACCTTAAAAATACCGTTTCATAGGTTTTGTAGTGATGAGCTTTAAAACGAAAATATCGGAAAAAGACGAGGGCTAGATAGAGAATAATGTGAAATGCTAATGCCCGCTTTTGGCCGTTCTGAGCCAATCTTTACCCCTGAGGGTAAGTCAGCAATGTGGCAGAAGCTGAGGTACACAAGAAAATTTGCTCAAAGCCCTTTAACAAGAATTGCTATTTTTTTAAAAGTGATTCTTACCGTCAGAGATTAACGATAAACCTAATAATTGGCCAGGTATGCTGTATTTCTGCAAACAGTTTCTAGGGTAAGCATAGATTGTCTTCTTACACACTCTAACCATCAACTTGGTTCATCGCTTAGGGCGGTAACTGGCGGAATGGTTTTGAACGTTGTGCTGGGGAGCGAGGATGTTGGTGGAAGAGTTAACCCCCAAAACCCTATTAATATATATAGAGGTTTGGGGGTTAACGTTGATTTAGGATCTACATCTGATAGTTTTTAAGCTAGATTCAGCCCTTGTTCCAGTCACAAGCTGCCATTTTGGCTGAAGGCTATGTGCATTTATAAAATTACTGCTGCGTGGATGTAGTAGGGTCTAAACACCGTCAATAGGTTAGGCTATATTGTTAATCGTTTTAAGTTACATCGGCAGGAGCTAATGAATAATTTGTCTACCCTAAACCGCTTCCACCTCTATGACCGGGAGGCAATCGCCAAGCACTTTGCCCCTTCATACAGCTTTACCGCGAGTACGGGGAGCTGGGGTATATCGGGTATAGTATCAGTCCCAGATAGTAAGGATGTCGTTTTTATCGAGAACAGGGTGAAATTGAAGCGTGATTAAGCTACTCGGCTACATATTCTCAATCGCTGGCCTTTATGGTCTCTATATCAATGAAATCCCCTTTGGCGGGTTACTGTTCTTTGTGGGTGGGTTTGTCGCTGGTACGATCAAACTGCGGCTGCGCGGTATCGGTGTCATGCTTATTGTGGTGCCAACCGCCTATGGGTATCACAACGAATTTACCCTACTAGTTGTTGGCCTTATTGTTGTTGGCGTCTTGCTCGCATGTACGGGCAAAGGGCGCAATTATGATGGGGGTGAATGGGGTATAGATCTAGGTGGTATCGACTTTTCGTCTGGTGGTGATGGTTGCGATGGCGGAGGGGATTAGCTGTTACTTTAAAGTGTGCAGGATAAGTTGTATGGTTTAGTCCTCACGTGTATTTTTCCTCCAGCAGATAAGCTTAGGGTCATTTCCTTGAAGTGGTTTGACTAGGTTTACCATTCATAGGGTGGCTTTACACAAGTACTGGTAGTCAACTTATCGTCCTTTCCGGGCAAAATGGTTTTTTGAAAATAGGTTGGTTTATATCACTTAGCTGCCACTCAATCCGGTGACATTTATATCTCTCCGAAAGTAATGCCATCCTAGTAACAATGTAATTCATTTAGCTATTACTGAAATTTGAGCATTTTATGTTCTATAACATTAATAATAGTGGAAAAAGTTCCACTTTTTGTCCTGAGGCTTTTAAATATAAATCAGCTTTAGCTAAATTGTGGTAAGGGTTCTGGCGATTATGTTGGTTTTTTAACAGTTGCATAACAGGAACTAATTCCACTATCTGTCCTGAGGCATTTTGGCCAAATTAGACTAAGCTCAGATATGACAAAGGCTTTGGTAGTTTTGATGTATTTTTAAATCGATTGCATAACAGGAATTAATTCCGCTAGCTCAACTGTTATGTGAGTGAGTTTAGGGGTAATTTCCAATGAGTGTTAGCGTAATCACTAAGTTAATAGAATGGCTTTTGGCTAGAAAACGCGAGAAAAATCATGAGATACGATCCTACTTGGTAGGTGTCCGTGACGTTTGTGAAGAAATGATATCACTAGACGATCATCATACCGACAAGGCGAAATACCTCCACGAAAAAATCAAAACTATATATGATACTCTTTCATCTAGGATTCCATTGACTGATTCAAATAGTTTGGCGATTTATCAGGGGTTGTCGAGTGCAAGAGTTTTCTACTGGCTAAAGGTGTACGAGCAATATGGCGATGCTGAGCTTTCTGACCTACTCGAAGAGCGTCATAAGTTTTCAACATCGCAGGATGTTTTATTAGACCTTCTTTCCATTGCTCAAAGCCCTGATGACGGAAAATATGTTTTTCATGGTGAGCTGGACTGGGAGAGAGTGCGAAAGTCATGTCTGTCAGATATAGCCAGGTTGTCGAATGTATGCACATAACAAGGCCAGTCAAACCGACCTCCGCGAGCTGTCACCTTTTTTGCAGAGCAAAAAACTGCCATCCCGCTCCGGCAGTTGCTAGCGGCGTTAGGTGCTCAAGGAGGAATCTTGGTTGCAATAGCTGATATGTATCGCTCTTATACAGAAAGTGCGGGCAAATATTGTCGACAGTTAGGCTTGATTAGTGTCGCATTGATTTGGTTATTCCATAATAAAACCATTGGTAGTGGTGAGCCACTTTTAACAAACTTAAATTGCTTTCTTAAAGTTGCTTTTTTATTTACGTTACTGAGTCTTATTATTGATTTGGTACAAGAAGCTATTGGCTCATTTTTATGGCATATCGAATTTAAAGATGAAAGCAATAAAGGTAAAAGTGCTGAAGATTGCACTACACCAATTAACTTTGCTAATGGGTGTATAGTTTTGAAATTAATTACCATGTGCATTTCATATGCTTTTTTAGCAACATTCTTTTTCAAAACACCTATATTCTAAAAAGTACCTAACAAGTTGCTAAAACGGAGGCTGCTGTGAAAAGAATTGAGTTATCCATCCCCTTTTCAATTGAATTGACAAATGAAGACTCATGGGAAGCATTAAATGAAACAGGTACTTCCTTTTCTATATTAAGGTGTCACTTTCAGCTTAACGAAAGAATATTAAATGAACCTCATAAGGTTGGTGAAGCTTTAGCTGTCTACAAATCCCCTAAAGGTGTTGGATCTCAACACGTAATCTCTTCCAGTTTTGAGCTAGAAGAGATTAAACAAGTGGCCTCGATCAAGAAATTTTTAATGGAACACGAAGACACCGCAAAATTTGCAGTTGAGCTTGCTGCTAAAGTAGGTATTTCTAAAGGGAATTCCTTATCGTCAAAATTTAAAGCAGAGTTAACTGAGCGGCTAAAAACTAATATTTCAGCTAGTGATGAACTACATGAAAGCCAAAAAATTCGTGAAACCACATCATTTGAGATTACGAATACAATTGATCCAAATGTGGTGGAGTCAATAGTTGCTGTCCCAGTTTACAAACGAAAAGCTTATGATTTATTACTTAGCTATGTGGATTATCTACAAGTCGATTACGAAAGGTCTTTTTGGGGGCTTAGGAAAAAAGCTAAAAAATTACCTCCAATTATAAATTATAATGATCACCCCAATGTAATTAAATTTGGAATACCAATAACTACTATTTTCTATTGGGAATTCATGCCTAAAAGTTCGGCTCTAGTCTTAGAGAAAGAGCACATAGTTCAAGTCGAAGATGCCCAAGAAATCACTGTTAAAAGGCCCGAGTGTACAAAGAAAAAATTCGTTAGATTTCCTGATGTGCCGAGTCTATACCAAATAGCGAATGCTGCATTCCCTCTAAAATGGGTGTTACGCAAGTCTGTTTCGAAAGAGTGGACTGAAGAGGATTTGAAAAATATTGAGCTGGATGAAGTTAAAAATAATAATGGATGGTGGCAACGTAACAATTAAAAAGCTAATAAGTGCAGGCAAGCGACGCATAAAATGCGCGCCTGCTGCAAACGTTCAAATATGTCTTCTCAGTGCTCTATGGCTGTCATTGATAAATCGATCCTCCGTTCCACCTAACTGGCAGAACCAGGCGTTTAGAGCCAGGCCTGCGTATTTCAGGTGTTTTTTAAGTCTAACGGCAAGTTTTCACTCTTACTGGAAGTTACGTATAACTTCGTGAATTACGGGTTTAAGCTTGTCGGGGTACATTTGTGATACTCAATTCCGCACTTTTCTCCAGTAATCCGCTGGGAATAAAGCTATCTTGTTGATATAGTGAAAAAAATTTAAACTAAAAAATATATAAAAGCTGTTTAAGGGACCGAAGGGACTGTTAAACACAAGTTAAATTCAAGGAGAGAGTATGAGTTATAGTGACTTAGGTACGGTCGTAACAATTGTGGCTTTTATATATGCAATTTATTTGGGTACAAGAAAACGAAAGTTACTTAAAAAAATTGAGCAAGAGCAGCAACTTATCGATAAAATAGATGGTTACGCAAAACAAACTGGTTACAAGGCATTGTTGCGCGATTGTTTTCATTTATTTTCATACACATTATCACTAGTTTTTATTGCGTTGGGGTTAACCACTTTTCTCCCTACCATTATTACAAATCAACCTTTTATAGCTTGGCTAAACCAAATAGCCGGAGCCATGTATTTAGCCTCAGGGGTATTGCTCTTTCAACTATTCATGGTTTTAAGCAAAGTAACAAACCCAAAAGAGAGTGTTGGAAAGCTTAAAGAGTCGATTGAACAAAAAAAAGAAAAAATTAGCGAACTATGAATTTAACCAAACAATATTGCGGCGTTAGCGCTACACACAATGAGAGAACTTCATGGACGTATTCGATTTAGCCCCATTTAATGATACTTGGTACCATTGGGCTCGTGTTAACGATTGCTTCTGGCCAGGAACGGGAAATAGATCTGATAAGATAGATCCAAAATTATCTCCGGTAAGATTGTTGTCTGGCATATATGTTATCGCGTGGGGAGAGCTTAGTGGAAATCCATCTCCTCGGTCTGATGCAGTTCAGTATATTGGCATGACCGATAACTTTAAGAATCGTATGGGGCAGTTCGCTACCTCATCTGGTATACATTATGATGAGCGATATGATGGCCACTCTGCAGCCTGGCGCTGGCCTTTTGGGAAGTGTGAGTTGATGCATATTGCCTTTTTCCCTTTATTGGAAAACTATCCGCCTCATCTGAAGAATGGGCTGCTTCACATGCACGAAGCGTTGGCGATAGATTTTTATTATAAAACGCACCAAAACACTCTGCCTCCGCTTAATGTCGTCGGTGGGGTTATTGAGCTTTAAAGTACTGCTGCGCTAAAAAGTGTTTAACGAACTGAATGCTCTGTTAATCACAAGTTGAACGAAACAAGGAACACGAATGAATAATGGAAGGAAACTGGAAGGGTATGTTCAAAGGCAGTATGAGTTTCTTCTGAACATGAAAGATGAGGGAGTTAAAGTTCAGTTAAATAAGAAGCTTGATGGCAAGTCTGGCGCAACACATCAAATTGATGTTTACTATGAATTTGAGTTTGGCCGTCGCAAACATAGAGTGGCTATTGAATGTAAAGATCATGCTAAACCTATTGATAAAGATAGGGTTCAGTCATTTGCATTAAAGTTACAAGATATTGGCAATATTTCGGGGGAGATAGTTTCCGCCAGTGGCTATCAGTCAGGGGCCCAAAAAATTGCAAATCATTACGATATTGTTTTAAAAACCACTAACGACCTACCTTCTACACCTCATGTACTTGCTATGCGTTTAGAGACAGTGGCTCTTCCCGATGAAACCTATAAAGCAGAACCATTCTGGGTGATCATGGAGCAAGTTGAAGGTAAAGTTACAGGTTCGTATTATGGAAGCGCCCAAGAATCTAGAAAGTTTCTTCCTATGTTTTTTTCTAAATATCATGCGCAATTACTGTTTGATGAAAATCGGCTAGAAAAAGATAGATGGTGTATTAGAGGTCTACCGAGGTATGCACTAAGAGCATTCATATTAATGCTAGATTTACTGAAACTTCAGGGTGTTGAACCTATGATAGTATTTCGTCCTCCTGGTGATATAAGTCAACTTGGTTATACAGGCTTTGTTACAGATAGAGATCTACTATCTAAGGAATATTATTGTGGCAAAGTACCCAAGGTTGTGCCAAATTCCGTTTAAAAAAGCGCTGCTGTCGGACAAATTTTCCGCTGGGCGCAGCGTTGGTATGACTCCTCATTTCTGCTTAGTGGTTAAAGAGACCATTAACAAATTGGGAGGGCATCTCAACCGCAGGCACATTTAACCTCTACCATAGCCTTAATTCTACGCATTGCTGCTTCACAATAATATTTTCATTGCCCTGTATAGTTTCAATACGTTGTGCGCGCTTGCACTCCCAGCCGTTTACTGGGTACATCTTGTCCCATGCCGACATTAATTTCCGTTGCGGCTTACTCATCTTGTATTTTGAATAGGCGGCATCCATATACAAATACGTTCGCGCAATTCGACCTCTTGCAGCAACTGGTGGCTCAGCTTTTCTACCTTCAATCTTCATCGCACAGGTGCCAAAGTCGCTATTAGTCGTCGGTAGCAGCGTGAAGTTATAGTTACTGCGAGACGCATTCACCGCTCCAATGGCGGGATATAGGTTGTACATGTCGGCCTGCATATAACGGTACTCAGTATTCACTTTACCCGCACAATTACGGCCTTTGAACTTCTTCCCCTTCTTATTAATGCACTTGGGGTGGCCGTCCCTCCATGCTTTAAAGTTACGCCCGAAATTCTCAGCGGGAACAACATGCTCCCACTCAATCTTTTTAGTTCTCTTCTTATACTTTGTCGTTTCAAATCCTTCGGGAGGTGTTACCGCCTTTTTATCATCAAAGGTTGCGGCGCAATACAGGGTGACTTGGTGGTCATAGTAGACGTCTTTCATGTTGTGTTTTTTGGCTTTACTAAACGACTGACTAAACTGGTTGCCAGCACTATTAACAAGTGACACGTCAGCCGCATAAGCACAACCGGATATCATGAGAGTGGCTAAAGCAAGGAGAGCGATTCTATTTCTGATCATTAATATATGGTCTGTAGGTTGTTTTTGGTAATAGGTGCTGCGCCATTCTAAAGAATATGACGGGTGACTTATAGGGGAGGGTTATGTCAGCAACTCTGTTATTTAATAAGTACACGTGGAAGGTCTTTCCATTTGGTCGTGTAACTAGGTGATTTAAGGTTTCGCCGCATGGTCCAGTCAGGGTTTACGCCCTGGCTGGCGAAATAGACAGGCGAGTGTCGCTTATTAATGTCGTCGATCACCGACATTAGTTGTTTCGAGCGGTTCGATTGTGTTGGCGTAAATGCGTCGAGTTGCTCAGGGCATTCTGGCTGTAGTTCAATCAAGCCCACTCCCGCGCGGGCGAAGTGAACACCGGCTCTAAATATTGAATCTCGAATTGCTTTTCTTGCAATGGATATAACGTATCTTGTGTCATTCGTTGGTATGGGCAACTGGATCACTACGGATCGGCTATATGGATTATCAACAAAGTGCCCTGATGACGCAAATACAAGCATAGTCTTTACTAAATGGTTGTGCTTTCGCAACCTTACGCAGGCACGACTAGCGTACTGACTGACCGATTGTTCCAGAGCGGCACATTCCATTATTTTTGCGCCAAACGAACGAGTGGAAAAAATTTGTTTCTTAGGTTCTGGGTGTTGATCCAGTCCATAGCAAGGAATGCCGTTCAGTTCATCAATCGTTCGAGCCACATTAACATTGTAGTATTTTCGCATCTGTAGCGAATCTTGCTGCATTAAATCCAACACTGAATAGACGTGGTGGTCTGCCAGGCGTTTTGATAGGCGGCTTCCAATGCCCCAGATTTCCCCAACCGGTATTTTAGAAAATACCTTCTGCCATTCTTTGGTGTCCTTGATCACGCAAACATATTCACAACGTGCTGATTTTTTAGCGATAAAACTAGCCAGCTTTGCCAATGTTTTAGTCGGGGCTATTCCTATCCCTACGGCTAAGCCGACTTGTTTTTGCACCGCTTGTCGAATTTCCTGGCCGTACCCTCTCAAGTCCCCCTTGATACCGGCCAACGAAAGAAACGCTTCGTCGATCGAATAGATTTCCAATTCCGGCGAAAACTGTTCAAGTGTTTTCATCACCCGACTGGATAAATCACCGTATAACTCGTAGTTACTGGAAAACACATGCACATGGTTTTGTTCCAGTAGCGTCTTAAGTTTGAAGTAGGGCTCAAGGTCCGGAATCCCAAGGGCTTTGGCTTCTTTGGAACGTGCCACAATACAACCGTCGTTATTACTTAACACAACTAACGGTTTACCGCGTAAATCCGGTCTGAATACTTGTTCACAACTCGCAAAAAACGAGTTGCAATCTACCAGAGCCAGCATGGCCGATGAAAACGGATAGAGGCAGAAACAACCCCTTCAACCAAAAATTCTGAACTTTCAGGAATAGGGATAGGAGGGTATTTGGGGTTGGCAGAAACAAGCTGGTGTTGTTTCAGGTCTATAAATTTACACGTAAGTTCCCCGTCAAGAGCGGCTATAACGATGTCTCTATGCTTAGCCGTTAATGAACGGTCAACGATTAGGACATCATTGTTAAATATACCGCAGCCGGTCATTGAGTCACCTTGTGCGCGAACGAGATATGTCGATGATGGATGCTGTATTAAAAGCTCATCAAGACTCAGGCCTTTCTCAATATAATCATCTGCAGGGCTGGGGAAACCCGCTTCAACCCTTGAGCTGTAGAGTGGGAGGGAGAGTTTGGACTTAAATAATGGGATTAAATTCACGGCGACACACCTAATTATACTGGATATACGAACAGTATTATAGTGGTGAATGTCTTATTAACGCAACTTAGCAGCGTGTGATTTTAATTAAGTTGCTATCTATGGGTTCAATCAGGGGAGTGATTTCTTCAGTAGATGAATTAAACCAATAATCCACATCTTCTGGTAACACCAGTACAGGCATTCGTTTGTGGATGCTGGCGCAGCGCTCATTAGGGTGTGTGGTTAACGTGACCAGTTGAGCGGAATCTTCGTGTTGAAACCAAATACCTGCCATGAAAAAAGGTGTTTCATCAGCATGACTGAATAGATATTTTTGTTTCTTTGGTCCACCTTCACTTTTCCATTCATACCAGCCGGAGCAGGGGACTAAACATCGATTAGTGGTAAAGGCTTTCTGGAATGTCTTTTTGGTGGTGACTGTTTCGCCCTGGGCATTGATGATCAATTGCTTTGACCAGTTGGGCTTGATCCCCCATGTCGTCTTTAGTTGCTGTAGCGAACCTGAAACAAGGGCAAGTGCATCAATAGGCTGTGAAGGGCTAAGGTCTGCATTAGTCGAGGCTGAAAATGGGATGCCTAAATGATCAATGACCCACTTATCAACTGTGCCTTTCGATATATTCAAGCGTCCACACATGGCGAGAGTATCCCTGTCTTTGAAGTGTAATTCGGTATTATACACTCAAGACTGTAGGCACATATTCATAGCGTTTTGGACGTTTAAGTACACCGGCCTCTCTTTAATACCTTGTTATAGGTGAATGCCAGTGCATTAAGTGCTTGTGATTGAGTGGCTGCTGCAATATTTCAGTTGCTGGTAAGATAGTTGAGAAATTGCTTGATGTGTTCAGCGTTCAACGTTTCAGGATGCTGAAGTTTATGAAAATAAAAGTACTGTTTTAACCAATAAACATAGACTGTTTCTGTTTTCGGGCTGTAATGCTTGCGTCTTAGCTTATTTCTGACGCGTGTTAATATCTTTGGTTGACCCCATAGTTGTACCTCTTTGTGAAGTGGTTGATTTAAAACAAAAAGCCAGTATGTTATTTTCTATAGCATTAATGACGATGAAGAAACCCCTCTTTTTGACCTGAGGCTTTTATGTTTAAGATGTTAAATGGCATTAGAGAGTGTAATGAATAACTGAAAGCTAGAGGATCATTGAAAATGAAGAGATCCCCAAGCATATATTTAAAACGGACAAGTTGATTCTGAATAAAGACCCAAGGCTATGCCCCGTTTGCACAGCTAAATTAGTAAAAATTGACAAAGGTACTCGGCGTAAAATCAGTGTACGTCTTGTAATGCCGTTTTGGCTAAAGAGTTAAAGTGCAGTCACTGTGGTACTCATCGAGTTTGGCGTGGCGCAAAAGGTAAGTTTTGTCATGGTTGTGGTCATGCTCAGTCTTAGTTGCCACTTAACAAGTTTAGGCTCCATCGCACTTCGTGCTGGACCTCTGGTCGGTGCTAAAGGCGTTAGGCACTCCGGTATTATCAAAAAAATGAACCTAAGAGGAAATTATGGAAAGCCTAGAAATACTTTGTAGTATTGCTAATGAACTAGCTGCCAACATACAGAAAATAAGTGACCGGGTAAAAACTCTTAATGATGAAGGGCATGATGCAAGCGTCACAATTAATGAGTTAAATAAAACTTGTAATGAGCTCGGTAAAATTAATGGCGAAATCAAAAGGATATTGAACTAGAATTTTGTGCGCATAGACGGCGCCCAACAAGTTTATCAACCATCGCCACTTCGTGGCTGGACAGCCTAAAGCGCGCTTCGCGTAAGGCTGCCGGCTTTAAAAGCGTTAAATGCAGGGAGCATCATGAGAGATATTGAGCTAAAGCAAATAATTACTAGGAATAGAAACCTTCAGGATGCTGAAAATTACTTCAATTTCACGCTAGAAGAGCCATCTGCAATGTGTGAGACGGCTCAAGAGATTATGAGGATGGTGCCTCCTACATTCGGAGCATGTGCTATGTTAAGTGCTACTTGGGCAGCAATGCTCAATGATCACCATTCAATTCCAGCAATAGTTGTGGCTGGTGACCTAAAGATAAATGGTACGAGAGTCTTTAAGTGTAAACGAAATATTCCCGACGGAAAAAATACCGGAAAGCTTATATCAAAGAAATGGGATGGCCACTGCTGGATTGAAATTGATGGATATATTGGTGATCTTTCAATATTCCGCACTGCGTACTCAATTTCTACGCCCAGCATTTTAAAAGAATTTGTGCTTTCAGAATTCAGGCGCGGGAAAGGCGCCATGTTAAGCCCTGTAGAAGATTTGCCTAAAGGCATGAAATATATTCCCAAATTTGTTCTTAAAGAAAGCCAGATTACTGGTTTAATTAAAGGTATGGCCTACCAACTTGAAAACGGCATTTAACATAAGCATCAAAGGCGCCCCTGTGGGGCTGGATCTACACTTCGCGGCTACGTTCCAGCCCTTTATGTTGCCGTTAAGCAATAAAGTTCATACATAAAAAGGAAAATTGAATGAGTCTTCCTATCGACCAAGTAATAGCTTATATGATGACAGTCATATCTATTACTCTCTTTATCCTTGAGAGAAAGAAAAATAGTAAGGCTGCAGCCTATATGGCTCTTCAAGGGTTACTGAAAGCAGCTTATGCAAAATACAAAGTTCATCAATCAAATTATGGGCTACTCCTGCAGCCGCAACTCCAAGGCCAGGAACGCCCGGTCCCTCTTGAAGAGCACATGCTATATGTCCAGTTAGTCTCACTAGACTATGACTCCCAAGTAGAGCACATTTTAGGCATAATGAAATCACTAGAAATAAAAGAGGAATCTATTT
>Ga0105351_1001050_pt1 | contig 12819 bp, 11 predicted proteins | sample EN4Hudsemesocosm_FD_83662 | JGI IMG/M metagenome (GOLD analysis project Ga0105351, IMG submission 83662) | Methane-oxidizing microbial communities from mesocosms in the Hudson Canyon - EN4B Hudson Canyon | ecosystem: Environmental > Aquatic > Marine > Cold seeps | place: Hudson Canyon... | reverse complement strand
TGAGCGAAAAATGAACTTAGTCAAACTACAGTTTAAAACAATAAAGAGTAACAAATGAACTTAGTAACACTGCAATTTAAAACAACAAACGATTTTAACTGGAACTTGGATTATGTGGAAACATTAATCGCAAAAGCTCCGTTAAACTCTTTTATAGTTGCCCCTGAACTTGCCTTAAATGGTTATGCGTATAATAGAATGGATGATGCTGTTTCAATTACTGCAACAGCAATTGAAGTTTTTAAAAAGTTATCTTCTAATAAAACAATAGCAATTACAATGACGACAAAAAAAGATTCGCAGTATTTTAATACTTTGCATATTTTTTATAAAGGTGAAATAGTACATACTCAATCAAAGATTCAACTTTTTGTATTAAATGATGAAAAAGTACATTTTACGCCAGGATCTTTAGCGGATATGAAATTGGTTGATTTGGATGGGTTTAAAGTTGGAGCAATGATTTGTTTTGAACTGAGATTTATTTCATATTGGCAAAAACTAAGAGGGGCAGATTTAATTATTGTGCCATCAATGTGGGGAAAACCCAGAAAAGAAAATTTTGAAACGCTCACAAAAGCTTTGGCTGTAGCAAATCAATGTTTTGTAATTGCATGTGACAGTGCAAATGATGATATGGCAAAAGGAAGTGGTATTATTTCTCCTTTTGGTAATGAATACCGAGACGATAACAAAGAGTATATTTCTAGACTGGTTGATTTAAATGAAATCGCTAATATGAGAAAATACATGGATGTGGGAATTAAATAAATTTCACATCCTATTTTATTGAGAATTAGATTGATTTTTAAATAAATCTTCTAACTTCTCACTAAATTTTCTAAATTTTCTAATAACTTCACATCATTTTTCATAATTGATTTTAATTTGGCTACATTTATAAATAAAATATCAGTGGTAAGTGTCGTTTTAATTGATCGACTGCTTTGCCCTCTAAAGAGTGAGTTAACTCCTAATGTAGCTCCTGTACTTTTAATATCTTCTACTTCATTGGTATCTTCATTGATAACTTCAATACTTCCTCTGACTATAATTACCAGATTATTTGCTTTTTTGCCTTGTCTATAAATATATTGATTTTCTGAATAAATATGATGTTCAAATAAGTTCACTAATTCATCAAGTGAAGATTGCTTTATGTCTGTTGTCCAAGATGCTTGTTTTATCAATGTTAAAACATCTGGAATAGCAAGTTTTGTTGGCATTTTTAGTAATGCAAACATTCTGTTTTCCACATCTTCAATCATTCTGGATGCTTCTGGTGTATCTAAAACCCCTGCTTCGAGTAAGTGTTTTATGGTTGAACGTTCACGGTTGAGTAAAAGTCTGTTGGCTGTTCTGGTTTGAATGGCACATACAATTTCTGGAAATACTGTTGAAATATTTGCAATATAATTAAATGTCATTTGTTTATTCTTCATGACGTCATCTCTGACGGCTTTATTTTCACCTTCGCTTGGAGCTAGGGTATCAACATGAGATAAAACTTCATCTTGTCCATCTAAAAACCCACGTGCTACTTCATATCCAAGAGCAATTCGTGCAAAAGAATATTTTAGAATGATATTTCCAATAAAAGGTACATTTTCAAACGTGCTGTAAAATTTTGGCATTTGCCATAACTTGGTTAAGAGAGGTCGTGGCGTTATTGTAGGATATTCATCCAATGCCTCTTCCACAACGGTAGCTAGTCTTTTTGCAGCTTCAGCGCCCAGTGTACCGCCTTTATATGTTTCCCAATAGAATTTTCTTTCACTTTCTAATAATCGTCTTCTAAATGCTATTGATAAATCTTCATCTTTGATAAATTCTTCTTCTGTTTCAGAATTTATGTGGTTTGTTTCAACAATATTAACTTCTTTAATTTCTTCCCAATTTACATTTTGTAAAAATTCATTATTTTTTAAATCAGGAAGGTATTTTTGAACATCCAAATAAACCATTGATTTAGCTTTTTGTACGGTTGCTTCTTTTGCTGGAGGTAATTTATCAAGTCCCAAATAAGCCAATAATTTTTCCATGGTTAACCCATTGATTAAAATGGTAAGTACAACAATTCCTGCTGTTAAGAACAGGATTTGATCTCCAATTTCTTTTGGAATAGAGTCATTTTGCGCTACAATTAAAGCTAAGGCCAATGATACCGCTCCCCTTAATCCTCCCCATACCAATACAATGGCTTTTTCTTTAGTAATTCCCACTCCAATTCGTTTGAGAACAGGCATAAACAGACCAACTGAACCTGCTCTTATTACTGTGATTCCAATATATAAGACTATTAAAGATATCCAATACTCTACAGAGTCTAATTTAATTCTTGCAATGATTAAAACCCCAACAAGTAAAAAAATGAGGGTATTTGCAAAATGGGCCATCATTTCCCAAAAATGATGCAAGAAGCCTGCAACTTCAGGTGAAATTTTTGTTCGACCAATACTTGAAAACATTAAGGCCAGTGCCACTAAAGCAACAACACCTGAGACATGAAAAAAGTGTTCAGCCACAAAAAATACCAAATAAGCAACACCCACCGAGAGTGAGATTTCAACAAGAGGATTGTTAAATACTTTTGAGATGAGCAGTATTGCCAAATATCCAAAGATGACTCCAATAGCAAGTCCTAATAGAACCACAAAACTAAATTCACCTACAACTCCAAAGAAGTTAAATGATGCATTTGTTGTTGAAATAACCATGGTATAAAACAGTGTAAAAAGTACAATTGCCGTTCCATCATTAAGTAATGATTCTCCCTCAATCAGTGTTTCAAGTCTTTTTCTTGAACTCACTTCTTTTAGTAAAGCAACAACAGCTACAGGATCTGTTGCACTAATGAGTGCACCAAACATTAAACAAAGTTCCCAACTCCAATCCCAAGGAAAAAGGTACTTAACTAAAACAGCAGTAACAATGGTGCTTACAATGAGTCCTGGAACTGCTAAGGTGGCAATTTGAGAAAAAATACGTTTAAAAAGGTGTACTTCTAAAGAGTAAGCAGATTCAAAAATAAGTGTGGGTAAAAATACAAATAAAAACAGATGAGGATCAATGTCTGCCACGAGTTTGATTGATTCAGAAATAATGGGTATATATGAGTGGAAAAACCCCGTTCGATCAAGACCACCTAATACCAAACCAAGGAGAAGTAACGCAACAGTATAAGGTAGTTTTGTACCCTTTGTTGAAATCATTGTTAAAGCTCCAAGAATAATTGAACCTATAACAAATACTAAAACGAGTAATCCAGTTCCATGTTCCATAGCAGACCCTTTTTACAAATAGAATGAACATAAACTATAAAGCTTACCCTTTGATAATAATACTAATTATCTTATGTTTTTATTTAATATAAAAGTATGTTGGTAATTTTATTTATTTTGATCTTGGATTGCTGTCATAAATATCACCTTGTTTTAAAAAAACCTCATGATAGTATTTGAGATATTTATTTTGCAGTTGTTTTGTAGGTAACCATTGCACAAATGGATCTATCCACTCATTGGTTGGTTTTAATTCTCTGATGATATCATTAACTTTATAGATGACTTCTTTTCCTTTTTTTGTTTTTACACAAGAAGAAAACCCGTGAAAAACTCCTTCGTTTTCTTTAATGGGAAATACTTCAAGTTGATCTAAAACATTCAGTTGTTTTGCATAGTAGGAGGCTCTAAATGTATATTCAAAAGTATAATCAGCTCTGTCTTTAAATACAAATTTAAACATGCTTTCACCAATATTTAAAGTTGACATTGATGTAATATGTGTTTGTTTGGGGGTTTTATCTAAATACTCATGTAGAACTTTTCCTGCACCCAAATAAGGTCTGTTTTTAGAAACAACGAGTCTGATTTTTTTGTTTTGAATTAAATCTTTTAAAACGATAGGTTGTCCCTCTTGGGTATCAAATAAATATGATTTATTTTTTTGAGTAACTAAATAGTGTCCTTTAAATGGAAATGCTGAAATACTAAGATAATCATCAATATCAAGTGAAGGATGGGAAATAAGATCATTGGTACAATATATTCTTTGAGAGTCATCCTTTTTTTGATAAATAGAAATGGCTCTGTTGACATTCATTACTTGTGATTCATGTTTGTATTCTGGGAGTCTGTCTTGAATCATTTTTAATCTGATATCTTGATAACCTTGATTCTTTTGCGGTCCATTTAAAATAAAGTTTGGAGGTAAATCCCAAATCATCCAGGTAATAGTATCTTTTGAATATAAGGATGTAATAAATAAAAAAAGCAGTAAAAATTTTTGCATATAAAACACCTAGTTGTATAAAATAATAATGATTAAGTTTATCACATTAAATCTTTTTATATGCAAATTTTTTAAATTAGCTTGCAGAAAAAAATCTTATAAATAAAAAAGGGAAAATACCAAGTGGCATTTCCCCTTTTTTATTATTACGCGTAAATAAGACACTCATTCACGCTATCACTACACAGTGATTTTAATTATTTTTATATCTTAACAATATTAAAAATGGATAACCTCAATCATTTACACCTCCATATTGTTTTCTTACTGACATTATAACATGAATCAAGATTAAAATCAACTTAAATTATGGTTTTTAGGGCATATTTGCTTAAAATAACCCTATTATTTACTTCTTGTATATCAATAAAAACACTGTTTTAACATTAAAAAACAACTGAAAAACGGCGTCTGTTGAGTATACGAATATGAGTTTTTAAAAAGTTATTTTTTTAAAAATTAAATCATAAAAAAATATTTATTTTTACAAGTTGTATAACTGTGATTCTATAAATATCATCTAAATATGAGTCAAATTCATCTCTTTGTGACTTGTTTGTAATTAAAAAATAAAATAAAGCCTTCTTTTTTTCTTTTATTAATTTATTGGAATAAATATAAATTCACAATTTTATGATAAAATTATACAAAAGAGTGAAAAAGGAGTTTAAGATGTTTAGAATATCATTAATTTGTCTTTTGTCTTTTGGATATATTTTTGCAGCCAGTCCCAAAACAAATGTAGAAAATATATGCTCAAATTGTCATGGATTTTACATGAGTGATAGTGCTTTTGGCGTATCTGAAGCACCAAGTAGCTTGCAACAAGCAGATATATTAACCAAACTCAGGGGTTATAAAGCGGGTACTTTAAGTCAGTATAGTATGGGCAGTACCATGACTGAACAACTTGCAAATTTAAGTGATGAAGAACTTGTGGAATTGAGTAAATATGTTCCTACTTTAAAAAGATAAGTTAAAAACTTTTGAACCTTTGTTTTATTATTCTTTATGTACAAAAGATAATAAAACAAGGTTATTCTCTCAACTAACTAACCTACCACCCTCTAACGATTGAATGGCATGAAGTACAGCTGTTTATGATGTCCATATATACAAGTGAAGCTTTTCTATAATTGTTTTTGTTAATGAACCTTTGCATCTTGTCAATATTCACATTTATTTTGATTGCATTATTAAAGGATATTCCTGACATGTGTTGTATTTTTTCTGGAAGGTATAATTTTACATCTGATTGTGTTTTAAAGATTTCATTTGCATTTTTTAAAGATTTAAGACCTTGAGTTATCTTATCTTTTTTATTATAAAAAAAACCATCATTGATTTGATTCATACTGTCTCTCATATTTTTCATCTCAGTAATGATAACTGTATCATTCGCAAATGCTATATTTGCAACAAGTCCTGCCAACACGATTAGTTTTTTGAGTTTCATGATGTTCCCTTTTATAAGTTTCTATAAATGATAGTAACAAAGCAAAACTTAAACTATTAAATTGATGTTTTATATAACAAAAATATTAGATAGCTGTTTTATTTAAGGACTCTCTTTTTTCTTTTTCTTTTCATTGATTTTTTCCAACAACGCTGAAGTGAAAATACTACCTGGAATGGCATAAAATGCGATACCTAAAAAGCTGACAAAAGCAGTTAATATTCTTCCAAAAGTTGTAATAGGATACATGTCTCCATATCCTACGGTTGTAAATGTAATAATAGCCCACCACATGGTTGCACCCATGCTTGAAAACATTTCTGGTTGAGCATCTTTTTCTGCAAAATATACAAGGGGAGTGAGTGTGAGAACTAAAACCAGCAAGGCAAAAAATATAAAAATAAATTCTTCTTTTTTTTCTTTGATTATTTCACTGATGAGGTTATCAAATTGTGCAAACTTTGAGAGTCTAAAGAGTTTAAAAATTCTGATAATTCGAAGAGCTCTTAAAAATCCAAAGTCCATATTAAACAATGAAATATAAAAAGGAAGAATAGCTATGAGGTCTATTATCATATAGGGACTTAACGCATATGAAAGTCTTCGTTTATTGGTTTGGTGAGTGATACTGTAAAGTCGCAATAAATATTCAATAGTAAAAAGTATGACATTTATTTTATTGATTAAATTAAAAATATCAAAATATGCTACAAGACTTTTTTCTGTCTCTAAAAACATAACAATGATACTAATAAGAATATTTGAAAATATCAAAGCTTGTATTATTGTTCCATACTTATGTTTTGAGGGTTCTTCAAATATGATATATAGATTTTTTTTCAATTCCATATAAATCCTTAAATTGGATATTAATTATAATGAAATTTACATGTGATAAAGATATTTTGTAGAAACAAAAAAGAAGTTAAGAGAATGTTCTATTAAGTAAAGACAGAAACATTTTAAGAAGGGAGGAGAAAGAACTTAACTTCTTGTTTATGGTGAAATTATACATATTTGGTGTGTAGTTAGTGTGTAACTATGAAAATAACAAATATAACACCATATTTTAGAAAAATTTTAGTAATATAATATAATTTAAAAATAGTTCGTTCGTACAAAAGGAAATACTTTGTTAACACCAAATATATTAGATATTGCAACCAAAGATGTTTTGACAATTTGTGATACCAAAACAATCAATAATGCCATTGAAGTTATGTATGAAAAACGACACAGAGATGTGATTATATTACCTTCAAACAGTAAACAGTTTACGATATTAACCGCCAATGATTTGATACGATTAAAAACTCAAAATATAGATTTTGAAACACAAATAAAAGATATAAAATTTAATCATGTTTCAACAGTATCCCAAGACAAAAGTGTTGCCCAAGCTTTAAGTGAAATAGATTCCAATACCAGTTGTTTGTGTGTTGTAGATGAAGATAAAAACTTAAAAGGTTTTGTTTCTTATTTTGATATGTTATCCAGTATAGATCCTCAATTGATGTTAAAGAAAAGAGTCATTGGTGAAATCATGTTAAGTACGCATTTGAAATATGCAAATATGTATGAAAAAACAGTTGATGTCATACCGATGATGGATACCATTTTAAGTGATTGTATTGTACTTGTTGATGATGATAACAATGCACAAGGAATTATCACCACCAAAGACATCATAACAATATTTGGTAATCAACAAGATTTGAATGAACCATTATCAAAATACATGAGTACTCCGATTCAAACGATTAAAAGTGATACTACCATCAGTGATGCATTGGATTATGTCCAAGAAAAACATTTTAAAAGACTCATTGTTGAAGATTTTACAGGACAAATTATTGGGCAAATTACACAAGAAGAACTACTTGCCCGAGTTTATTCAAAATGGGCTGATGTTATGAGAACCAATGATACTCAACTTACAAAAGTGAATAAGGTTCTTAAGCAACGTGCAACCAAGTTCGAAGAGATATCTTTACATGATAGACTAACAGGTGTTTATAACAGAGCAAAATTTGAACAAGAACTGCAAAAAGAAATTGACAAATTTACGCGATATGATTCTGAGTCTTTTGCATTGGTGTTTTTAGATATTGATAATTTTAAAAAAATAAATGATACCTATGGACACTTGATTGGTGATAATGTCTTAAAAGAATTGGCTTTAAAAGTAGAAAAACATTTAAGAAAATCAGATTTATTTGCCAGATGGGGTGGAGAAGAGTTTGTTTTAATATTGCCTTTAATCACACTTGAAAATGCAAAAAAGGCTGCTGAAAATATAAGAGAATACATCAGTTCAACAGATTTTGAAGAAGTGGGTAAAGTAACGTGCAGTTTTGGCGTTTCTAAATTTAAAAAAGGTGACAGTTTTCATTCTGTGATATTAAGGGCAGATGAGTCTATGTACGAGGCTAAAAACAGTGGTAAAAACAGAGTATTTTCTTTAGATTCATAGAAGGGTTTAACCCACTTGTTCTAAATTTTGGAAAATGATATAATCTTTTATAGTCGTAATTTTGTTTAAATCCTAAGGTTTATTATGAAGATATGTTTGTTGCTGTTTTTATGTTTTAGCTTTTTGTTTTCAAAAGAGACAATAAGATGGATGATATGGGATTTGCCTCCAAACTTTATCATAAGTGGAAAACAAAAAGGTTTGGGATATCAAGAGTTCAGACTCAAGATGTTACAAAAACGACTTCCTCAATATAACCATGAAACAATAGTTATGAATCTTAATCGAGCAAAAGCAACGTATAAAGAAAAAGATGACTCCCAAGTCATTCATTGTACAAATGATTTTATCTCACACCCCAACTTAGATATAGATGATTATTTAAGTATTGCGATTTTTCCGTTTAGAGCATATTATTTGGTAACAACAAAAGATAAAGCCCACCTTTTTGGAAAAAAAGGTGAGACCCTTTCTTTAACCAAAATAATTAGAAATAAAAACCTAAGACTAATAGTCTCAAAAAACAGACCATATTTGGGTGCGGGAAAAGTGCTCAAAGAGTATTTAAAAGAAAATCCAAATGCAAAACATATTAAAGAACTATCCACACTGAATATTGGAAAAAGCATGTTTGGCTCAATTTTTAAAGACAGAGCAGATTATACTTTTGAATACATAAATAAAATAACATTTTATGGTAAAGAGTTGGGTGTTCTTGATGATACTGTTATTTATCCCATGAAAGAGAATTTGGATATATATTATGCCTATGCTTCTTGTGTAAAAACACAAAAAGGAAAAAAAGTTATTGCAGAACTAAATAATATATTTAGAGTAGTAAAATATTCACCAAAGTGGATTAATGCTTTTGCCAAATGGCTGCCCACGCAAGAATTAAAAGATGATTATTTAAATTATTATAGGGATATTTTTTTACCAATGGGTGATATTTATGATGATAATCCAAGGTCAAGATAAAGTAGAAGAAGCTAAGGAAATAAAATTGTGGCTGTATTTGCAAATCGTTATCGTATATTTTATTTCAAAAAGGAGATGAAAATTTCCTTAACTTCAAAATGTAATCACGTCTGATTAATTTATGGTGTAATTATATATATCTTTTGTGTAGAATGTGTGTAAAAAAAATATGTTAAATAAAATATCAAAATAATAAGAATTTTTAGGAAAATATAGAACTTATTCATATGACAATGAAGGAGAAGTTCTTATCACCTTAATACTTTATCTAACACTGGATTAGCATGTGGTAGTATAACCAGAATGTATGTATGAATAATGTAAGTTATTATGAAAATTTAAATCTAATTTCAAGTGTTAAAATCTAACGTAAAAGTGGTCCCTTCATTTAATTTTGATTTGACATCAATTTTAATGTCATAGGATTGACAAATGGAACTTACTATATTTAACCCTATCCCAAAACCACCATTTTGTGATGTTGCTCTGTAAAATCTAGTAAAGATTTCTTTGAGTTTCTTTTCCTCTATTCCTATGCCATTATCTTCAATAACTAAAGTAGAACTTTTTAGTAAAATTTTTATTTTACCTTGCATGTTAGTATATTTTATAGCATTGGAAATAAGATTGTTTGTCAGTCGTGTAAAACTGTCTTGATCAATTTTAAAAAAAGTTTCATAAGCCTCATATTCTAGAGTAATTTTCTTTTTGGATGCAAACTCTTTAAAATAATCTATTTGTTCATCCAGCATGGGTTTAAGATCAACAATGACAGCTTGTTTGATACTTCTGTTTTTGTCTTTAAGTATAAGATAGGTTAAATCTTTATATATTTCAGAAATTCTTTTTGCGCTTAAATTGATTCGTGTCAGGTTTTTTTGACTGGTGGGATTTGGAGATTCAACACACATTAAAAGTGCAGCAATAGGAGTGTTTAATTCATGTGTGGTATCTTTTATAAAGTTATCTAATTTTTCTCTTTGTTTTTGAATAGGTGTAATAAAAAAGCGTGCTAAAAAGAAGCCCAAGATAGAGGTTAAAATATAGGTTAACCCCAAAGTGATAGATATGTGTTTGATGAGGTTATTTATCGCATTTTTTAAAATGTACTCTTCAACGACAATATAAACAACACCCAAATGTCCAGCAGCACTGGTATCGACTAAAAATGTTTTATCGTTTACTTTATAGAGTTTTCTTGAAAAATCAATTTTTTCACTGATATGTGCCATGATGGGTTTTTTATTTCTATCATATAAGCCAAAATGTAAACCTCTTTCAACAACTAAATCACTTCTGTTAATGGGTAAGTATTGCATATGAGAATAGATAATACGCGCAGCAAGTCTGCTTGCATTAATTTTCATTTTTGAAATCGTTAAGTCTTTGAGATGGTCACTTTGCATTTGGTAAAATAACCAACCAATAATCATCATTAAAATAAGAGTAGAACTCAAAAACAGTCCATAAAAACCATAAAAAGTTCTTTTTTCATCTCTAGTTAAAACGATAACCCACTCCTTTAACATTTGTTAAAATATCAGCACCCAGTGATTTTCTTAAATTTTTGATATAGGTTCTAATGGTTGCATCTGAAGGTGAATTCTCGTAATCCCAAACATTAATACCCAGTTCTTCAGTAGAAATTGTTTTGTTTCTATTTTTCAAAAAATAGGTCAAAATTTGTGACTCTTTTTTAGGTAATTGTATTTTTTCGTTTTCTTTGATTAAAAAAAAGTTATTGGTATCAAATGATAAGTCATCATTTATTTTTATAATTGTATTGTCTTCTATTTTATAGATTCTTTTAATGTTATTGATTCTGATTTCAAGTTCTTTTAATTCAAATGGTTTTTTAATATAATCGTCACAACCTTTATCAAATCCCATTTGCATATCTTGTGAGTCATCTAATGAAGTGATAAAAATAGCAGGAGTTGTATTTCCAACTTCACGCAGTGCCCCTAAAAATTCAAAGCCATTTCCTAAAGGAATATTAACATCCAATAACATCAAGTCAAACGTTGAAGAATAAGCCAAATCTTCAGCTTCATTTCCAGTATACGCTGGAAATACTTCGTATCCTAAAGTAACTAAATATTCTTCTATGATTTCTGATAAAATCACATCGTCTTCTAAAAGTAGTATTTTCATAAAAAGATTGTATCAAATATTGGCTTGTACACTGTTTTGGTTTGAACAAGCACATTTGGTGAGAGTTTTTTTAGTATAGAAATATAAAAATATGGCTGCAGAATAAACCATCACCATAATGGCAATCCAAAGATACATAATATCAAGTTGAAGATATTTAACAACAACAAATGCGATTAACACTTGTGCAAAGATTTGACGATACATACCAATATAAAATACCATCAGAGGTTTTTTGATAGCTTGTAAGGCTGAAACACAAATATAAAGTGCAAGTAGTGCGAAAAATACCCAAATTTGTACAATCAAATAATTCATACTAAATTCTATGACTTCTTTGTCTGCATCAAACATTGAAATAACTTTTTCCGCAAAGAAGTACAAAAATAAGGCACCAAATCCACAAAGAATAAAACCATATTTTAAAGAGGTATACAGTGTTTCAAAAATACGTTTATATTCTTTTGCTCCATAGTTATTTGATATGATGATTAAAACTGAAGTACTAAGTCCCAGTGCGGGCATAAGAAGAATGGTTTCAATTCTAAATGCTATTCCATATCCTGCAACAGCCTTATATCCATAATCTGATATAAAATACATCAGAATAACAGCTCCCAATCCCATAATAACAATGTTTAAGCTAGAAGGTATGCCTTGAGCTATTAGTTCTTTGTAAATTCTTTTTTCGGGTAAAAAATAAATGATATTTTTAAAGTTAATCATGGATGTTGCAAAGACTTTTTTAATCAAATAAAACATGATAAGTATCTGAATAAAAACAGTTGAGAGTGCAATTCCTTTTAATCCCAGTGCGGGTAAAACCCCATATCCATACATAAATAAAGGGTTTAGGGCAATATTTGCAAAAAAACCAAATATAAGAGTATTCCTAAAAGTTTTTGTATCTCCCAATCCATTTAAAATGGCATTACATGAATAATTTATCATAAAAAATATATTACCTAAAAGAATGATGTTAATATAGTCAATAGCAAGCTGCAAATACATATCAGTAGCACCTAAAAATATAAACATAAAAGGTGCAACAAAGTAACCAATAACAGAAAATAAAATACCTGTCATAGGTATAAAAAGTATTCCCTTGTAGGCATATAAGGATGCCAGAAAATCCTTTTTTCGACCAAAGGCATTTCCTATAAGTGATGTTAATGCAGTTGAAAGTCCATTTCCAATACCTACAAGGATATAAAAGAAAATAAATCCAAGTGAGATAGCCGCAACGGCTTGAGTTGATATAAAACCAGCATAAAAAGTATCAATAACATTATACATTGTTTGAAAAAACATACCCGTACTCACTGGTATCGAAATCTGTTTTAATAAAAGAGGAATTTTTTTTGTTATCAAACTCTTATTGGTCATATCATTTCTCAAAACTCATTTCAACAAGAGAACAAATTGTTTCTTCTATTTTATCTTCCCACAGTTTAGGAAACATACTTAT
>Ga0105351_1001049_pt1 | contig 12825 bp, 9 predicted proteins | sample EN4Hudsemesocosm_FD_83662 | JGI IMG/M metagenome (GOLD analysis project Ga0105351, IMG submission 83662) | Methane-oxidizing microbial communities from mesocosms in the Hudson Canyon - EN4B Hudson Canyon | ecosystem: Environmental > Aquatic > Marine > Cold seeps | place: Hudson Canyon | collected... | reverse complement strand
TTTATCTAAAGCTTTTCTTTTTAAAAGAGAATCTTTTGCATTGTTTACAATATTTAACAAGCTTTGCATCAATTCATTATGATAACCAGAAATAATAAGTTTTTTTTCATCTTTTATATTAATATTGATATCTATATAATTATATTTCATATTATGCTCTACAATATTCATCATCTTTACAATCGCATCTTTTATATTAAAACTTGTTTTTTTACTTGATGGTTTTATAAAGTCTTGAAAATCATTGATAGTATCTGTCATATAATATATTTGAAACATTACATCATCAAGATACTTTTTATCTTCCTCTTTTGTTTTTTTATCTGAACTTACGTATGATTGGACAAGTGTTGATATTTCGATTAGTGGTTCTTTCCATTGATGTGCAATAGAGGAAATAATTTCTCCAATTTCTGCGAGTTTGGATTGTTGAATAATAAACTGCTGATTTTTAGCATTTTTTATTTGTAATTGTAAGTTATAAAAAAGTACAGCAATTAATAAAAGTAATAGAGGAGAGATAATAAAAACAGCATTTACTAAATCTCTATTTTTATCCAAAAATTCTAAAGGGGCATTTACATAAGATATATCTTTATTTAATATTTCAGGATCTAAGCCAAATTTTTTTAACTTATCATAATCAAAAATATAAGAATAACTATCATCAATTTTAATTACTGGTGGTTCATTTTTATTTTTAAGAAGTTTTAAAACTAGTTTCCCTGTATTTCGTCCTAATTCTTCAATTAAAACTAGTTTTCCTCCAAGTGAACCTTTTTCTAAAAACAATGAGTCAGTAGTAAATGTTGGTAAATTAAAAGAATCAATCATAGAGGCAATTTCATAGTTTTTATGAAATTCTTTATTTTTGTTATTATAAAACCGTATGAAAAAGACTGCTTCATCTTTTTTATGTATGGAGAACTTCTTTTTTAATGTATTAATATCGGAATATCTTATATAATTTATTTGAAATTTTTTTTCAAATTTTTTTATTGATTTTTGAATGATTATATCCGTATCATTACCATTTGCACTAAAATCATTTATTACATACAGTTTTTTTAGAGTAGGCATCATTTTATCAATAGTTACAAAAATATCATCTATTGCTCTTCTTTCTAAAATACCAGATATTTTCTCTTCTAAATCAAAATTCTTGACAAGTGCAGGATTAAAGTGTTCTATTCCAGAAAAAACAAGTCTTTCATTTGTAAATAAATCATCATAATTATTTAATGCAAATTCATAAGCAAATTTATCTACTAATAAAACTAAGTCATATTTTCTATTTTTTAATTGAAGTTTATAGAGATTTTTTAATGTATCATAATACTCAGCAGAGTTAATTCTTTTTGAGTCCATGTATAAAATAGTAGTTTCTACATTACTATTATTTCCAAAAGCTTTTTCAACACCATTGATGAGTTCATCACTCCATTGAAAACCTTTATGATACGAGTTAATAATAAGTACTTGAGATTTTTGTTTTGATGTTGTTGCAAAGGTACAACTAACCATAAACATTGCAATAAACAATATTTTTATAAACATATAAAATCCTTTTATAAAACTACATTATCTAATTCTTTATAATAACTTCTCTTTAGAAATAATAACACCATCATTATCAGCATAAATATAATCACCCTGATTAAATGATAATCCATCAAAGTTTAACTCACATCCTTGTGATGATTCAGTCTTTTCAAAATTACGTAAAGGACAAGTACCAATAGCAAATAAACCTACATTCATATTTTGAGTTTCATCTGTATCTCGAACATAACCATTGAGTATTATTGCTTGCCAATTATTTTTTAAAGCAAAAGCCATTAGTTTGTCTCCTACAACACCAAAGTATTCTTCTGAGTTATCAACTACTACTATTTTACCTTCACCATTAGTATCTCTTAACATTTCTAATAATTTCCAGTTACTTTTATCAAGTTTTACAGTTTCTATTTGTCCATAAAATCTTTTTAAAGCACCAAAGTTTTTAAATTTTGGTGATAACACTTGTATTTTTTTATTCTGATTTTCATCACATAAATCTGCTGTGCTTATATTATACATTATTTCTCCTACTATAATAAGTGTAGTATTATTTAATACTTTTTTTCAATATCTTCCTAAGTTATCGTATTCAATCTATTTTATATTGAGTGGTTTTATCATATTATGAGGATGAATAATTTCATCTAATTGTTCTTTTGATAGAAGTTTCTTTTCTAATACAATATCATAAACAGAAGTATTATTGTTTAATGCTTCTTTTGCAACCATTGTAGAGTTTTCATATCCGATATAAGGATTTAAAGCTGTTACTAATCCAATACTATTTAAAACCATCTCTTCACATCTAATCTTATTTGCAGTAATTCCATCTATACATTTATATGCTAAAGCTTCAAATGCTTTTTTCATCATATTAATAGAGTTAAATAAGTTATATGCAATAAGTGGCTCAAATACATTTAATTGTAATTGTCCACCCTCACTAGCCATCGAGATAGAAACATCTGTTCCTATTACTTGATATGCTACTTGATTTATCATTTCAGGAATTACTGGATTTACTTTTCCTGGCATAATTGAAGAACCAGCTTGCATAGCAGGTAGATTTATTTCGTTAAAACCAGTTCTAGGACCTGAACTTAATAGTCTTAAATCATTACAAATTTTAGATACTTTTACAGATACTCTTTTTAATACTCCAGAAATCTGGACAAATGAGCCAGTATCTTGTGTTGCTTCTACTAAATCTTTTGCTGTAACAAAAGGTCTATTTGTCACTTCTTGGAGTTTTCTCTCAACTGTTTTTGCATATTTGGGATGAGAATTTATACCTGTACCAATAGCAGTTGCACCTAAATTCATCTCTCTAATTAATTGCTGTGATTCAAGAAGTCTTTGAATATCCTCTTCTATCATAATTGCATATGTATTAAACTCTTGTCCCAATGTCATAGGCACAGCATCTTGAAGTTGTGTTCTTCCCATTTTTATAACATCTTCAAATTCAAGTGCTTTTGTTTGCATAGATGTTTCAAGTATTCTCATAGAGTCCACAAGTTCAAATATCTTTTCATATAAAGTAATTTTTATAGCAGTAGGGTAGACATCATTTGTTGACTGCGATAGGTTTACATCATTGTTTGGATGTAGATGTTTATAATCACCTTTTTCATAGCCTAAAATTTCTAATGCTCTATTTGCTATTACTTCATTTGTATTCATATTTGTAGAAGTTCCTGCCCCACCTTGTATCATATCAACAACAAACTCTCCATGATATTTACCATCTATAATCTCATCACAAGCTTGGCATATTGCATTTTTTTTATTTTCTGCTAACTCTTGTAGTTCATAGTTTGCTAATGTTGTTGCTTTTTTTACTTTCGCGAGTGAAGTAATAAATGTTGTAAAGTTTGAAAGTTTTATTCCTGATGCTTCAAAATTTTCTTTTGCTCGTGCAGTTTGAATTCCATAATAAGCTTCTTTTGGTATTTCTTTCTCTCCGATTAAGTCATGTTCTATTCTTGTTGACATAATAATCCTTTTTCTTTTTATTAGGAAATATTAATATTTAATAATGACTTAAAAGTGATTTTTTAAAGATTTCGTAAAGAGTGTTGAATAATCAATAAAAAAGTATAAGTTTAACTTCTTTGGCTCACCTTTTATATTTTAAATTCAACTAGTGTAACATCATTTTCTCTTTCTAGCTCTTTTTGATATTTTTTTACTTTATATATAAGTAAAAAGTATTTTGATGATACAATAAGGACACGTAATAATATTAATATTCTTTGTAAAAAACAAATTTAATTTTTCAATTAAGGAAGTTTAAGTATGCAATATGTGAATAAAAATAAACTTTATATACCGATCATGATTCCGATTATATTTTTAGTGAGTATTTTACTTGCTCGTCACTATGGTGGTCATTTGCTTTTTCATAGTTTAGCTGAGATTTTATCTATTTTAATTGCTTTAATGATGATAGTAATTGTTTCATTTACATATCATTTTACAAAAAATAATTTCTTATTATATTTAGGAATAGGCTATTTTTGGGTAGCACTATTGGACCTCTTTCATATGTTAACTTATTCAGGTATGTCAATTTATCAAATATCTGGACCAAATACAATGTTGACATTTTGGTTATCAGCACGTTTATTAGAATCTTTTATACTGGCAAGTGCTCTTTATGTAAGTTTTAGAACTATTACAAAGTTTCAAGTTTTTTTTATATTTGGATTAATTTTTAGCGCTATTTATTCTTTATCTTTTTCCCCTTATGTTCCAATTTTATTTGAACAAGGAAGTGGACTAACCTCTTTAAAAATCAATCTTGAATATACAGTTATATTTATTTTGATAGTTACTATTTTTGTATATATTAAAAGAAAAAAAGAATTTGACAAGTCTGTTTATTATTATATTTTAGCTTCAATGTCATTAACAATTCTTACAGAATTGATGTTGACATTTTATACAACTGTAGATGATATTTTTACTGTATTGGCACATTTATTAAAGTTTTTATCTTATTGGATGATATTTTTATCTATGATTAAATCATCATTGGAAGAGCCATTTAAATTTCTAGCACATGAGAGTGACACTTATAATAGTATTCCTTTTCCTTCTATATTAGTTGATACTAGAGGAATTATTCGTCAAATTAATGACTCAACATTGAGTTTTTTAAATTTAAAAAAAGAAAATATTATTAATCAAAGAAATCATAAATTATTTCATAACCCAGATATAGCAGAAAATGAATGTCCAATCTGCTTATCTATCAAAAATGGTAAAACTCTTCCTCTTAATTCTATTCAAAAAGGTCTTTTAACTTATAGTTGTAGTGTTAATCCTATAGTTGTAAAAGGGGTGACAATGGGATCAGCTCAAGTATGTTTAGATATATCGGAACAAGTTAAAAAGGATATTGAACTAAAACAAAGTGAAGAGAGATTTAAGGGATTATTTGAAAATTCAGAAGTTTCAATTTGGAATGAAGATTTATCAGGAGTTATAAAAAGTTTAGAAAAATTAAGAAAAGATGGAGTAATAGATTTATATAAATACTTAAGTCAAAATAGACATATAGCTAGAGAAATTGCATCAAAAGTAAAAGTTGTTGATGTGAATTTTGCTACATTAAAACTATTTAATGCTAAATCTAAAGAAAAACTTATTTTATCTATAGACAAAACATTTGGAGATAATGCTATTGAAGTATTTATACAAGAATTAGATGCTATATGGAAAAAAGAAGAATCATTTACACAAGAAGCACTCTTTAGAACTTTTGATAATAAAATAATATACGGAATAGTAACTTTTCAAATTCCTACGAAATTAAAAGATTTTTCCAATGTATCTGTTAGTATTATAGATATTAGTGCTTTAAAGCAGACAGAAGAAGAATTAAAGGTATCTAATGCAAAGTTAGAAATAAAGAAGAAAGAGCTTGAAACAATTATACAAGAAGCACCAAATCCAATTATGATACATAATGAAGATGGGAAAGTTATTTTAGTTAATAAAGTATGGGAGCATCTAACTGGATATCTACACAAAGATATTGATACAATTGAGAAATGGACAAAAAAAGCCTATGGTAAAAAAATGCCTATTATAAAAGAATCCATAGATAAACTTTACTCTTTAAATCAAAAAGTTAATGAAGGTGAATATGAGATTATAACAAAAAAAGGAGATATAAAAACTTGGCAATTTTCTTCAGCACCGCTTGGAAAAATAAAAGGTAAACTCACTGTTATATCCTCTGCTATGGATATAACGGAGTTAAAGTTAAAGGATAAATTATTGTATGAGCAAACTAGACTTGCTTCTATGGGTGAGATGATTGGTAATATTGCACATCAATGGAGACAACCTCTTTCCGTTATTACTATGGGTGCTACTGGAATGAAAATACAAAAAGAGATGGGAGAGCTTGATAATGATACCTTTATAAAAAGTTGTGATGCTATTAATAGTAATGCACAATACTTATCCAAAACGATTGATGATTTTAGAAATTTTGTTAAAGGGGATAGAACTAAAAAAATATTTAATTTAAAAAATGATATAGATAGTTTTTTGCATCTAGTTGAAGGAACAATAAAAAAACATAATATAGAAATAATTCAAGACATAGAAAAAGGCATTGAAATAAATGGTTATGAAAATGAACTAACTCAATGTTTTATAAATATATTTAATAATGCTAAAGATGCACTCAATGAAAACCTTACAAAGTACGATAATAAAATTTTATTTATATCTGCATCTCTAGAAAAAGAAAAAACTGTAATAAAAATCAAAGATAATGCCGGAGGAATTCCTATTAATATTTTACCTAAAATTTTTGAACCGTATTTTACAACCAAACATCAATCTCAAGGAACAGGTCTTGGCCTGCATATGACTTACAAGTTAATAGTTGAGGGAATGAATGGTATTATCAAAGCAAATAATGTTAAATTTGAGCATAATGGTAAGAATTATGAAGGTGCAGAATTCATAATTATATTACCTTGTCTTAAGTAATATATTATTATTTAACACCAGCTGTATAATTTTCCTTAGCTTATCTATTTTTATCTTTTAAATCCAAAGGTATTTTTATTATAAATTCTACCCCTTGGTAAGTTTTATCTTCATAAGTATAATCTACATTTAACACAGTAATAGATCCCTTCATACTTCCTTCAACGATTTGTTTACACATATAAAGACCTATCCCACTACCACCTTCTTTTTCTTTGGTAGTAAAATATGAATCAAATATTTTATCTATAATATTAATAGGAATTCCGTTTGCATTATCTTTGATTTTTATTACAATTTTTTCATTTTCTTTATACGATTCAATAAAAAGTAATCTTTTTTCTTGTGATTCTTTTTTTATCAAGGCCTCTTTTGCATTTTTTAATAAGTTTATTAAAGTTTGTTGTAATTCATTTTGAGAGCCAAATAACGCATTGTCATCTATTGATTTTATTATTTCGATATTATTACCTTTAAATTGTGATAATGTTAATTTAAAGGTTTCATTAAAAGCATCTCTTATTTTAAAAAGAGTTCTTTCTTTATTTGGATTGAAAAAGTTTCTAAAATCATCTATAGTTTGTGTTAAATTTATTACTGCATTATCAATATAATCAAGTGAATCATCAATTTGTTTATTTGATATAAGATCTTTTTCTTCTCTTGACATTCTTAGAACACCACTTGACATAGAGATTAAACTAATGGGTTGTTTCCATTGATGTGCTATGCTTCCTATCATCTCACCCATTGTTGCCATCTTTGATTGTTGTACCAATAATCTCTCTTTTTCTTTTAATGCCAATTTTTGGATAACTTTTTCAGTTTTATCGATTATATTACCAGAAACAATTAAAGGTTTTTCATCTAAATCATATTTAGTAATAGTAGCAGTTGATTCTACATACTTAATCGTATTATCTTTTAATTGTAATCTATAATTAAAAAGAGTATTTTCTCCAGACAAGATTGTATGATTTAGTTTTTCTTCAACAAAACTTTTATCATCAGGATGTATGAATTCTAAATATTGTTTGTATGTAGGTTTAAAAGAATTTATTTTTTCATTAACTATTCTAAAATGTTCTTCAGACCAAAATACTTCATTTGTTTTTATATTAAATTCGTAACTACCTATGTTTCCAATTTTTTGGGATGTTTGAAGCCTAGTACTCATAATGGATAAATTTTTGTATTGTTCTTCTAATTGAAGACGTAATGTCATTTCTTGTGTTATATCAAATCTCATAGCAATAAATTCTTTTATGTTATTGTATTCATCAAAAATTGGGAAAATTGTTGTATGTAAATAAATTGTTTTTTTATCCTTTGTAAAATTTTTCGTTATTCCTTTCCAAATATTTCCAGATAATATAGTTTTCCATAATTTTTTAAAAACTTCCTTTTTTACATCTTTATGATGAAGAACACTATGGTTTTTGCCTAATAATTCTTCTTTCTGATATCCATGAAATCTACAAAATTCATCATTTACGTAAGTTATATTTCCTTTAATATCAGTTTTAGAAACTAAATTATTGTCATTTATCACTCTTTCATATTCATCTTTTTCTTTTAATTCTTTGAGTAAACTTGTTTTAGAAATCATTGTTGAATTTAAACTAAATATCATATTATTAAATATTTTGGTTAAATTTCCAATTTCATCATTGCTATCAATACTAATTTGTGTATTAAAATTTCCTACTGCAATTTTTTCAGCACTTTTTGTTAATACTTGGAGTGGAGATAATATGTATTTTGAAATAAAGAAAATAAAGATTAATAAAAAAGTAATTAGAAAAAAGAAAACTAGGGCTAAGCTTTTATTGTTATTATTTAATAACGTACTACTAACTAAATTTTCAGTTTTTATCTTTAGTAAAATATGCCATGATTCGAAACTATTACCATTTGAATGTGCAATGCTTTTTTTCTTTCCACCAAAAAGTAAATCCATATTTTCATGTATAAATTTTATTTTTGAAAAAGATACTAATTCTTTGTTATTTTGAAAATTTCCATTATTAGTTTTATTTATTATTAAAATATCCTCATTTTTTATTGTTTCAGATAGGGGAATAGTTCCTTTTTTATAAACAACTAATCCTTCTGATCGAACTATTTCTAATGTTGCATTATGATTGGAAGATAGTTTAGTAATTAGTTTTTTAAAGATACCTTCAATATTGAGATTCACTTTGATGATACCTATGAATTCATTTTTATCAAAAATAGGTAATACAATTCCTAATACATATCCCTTAACACTTTTATCATATCCTCTATCATCAATAAATATCTTTCCCTTCCCTTGATTGTAACTTTCTTTCCACCAATATTTATGTCTGTGTGCAAGTGTAGTTAATTTGCCAGTTGAAGAAATTAAACTTCCATATTTATTAGTAATAAATATTTCACCATATAAATTACTTACTATCTTCTGTTGGTCTTTTAAAAAATTAGATAAATCATTAGATAGATAATTTTGTACAAATGCAGAATTTATATTTTCTGTTTTTTTCCATTTATTATTTAATAAGTTTATTTTATGTTTTCTATTTTCTGTTGTTAATTTAGAAAACTCTTTATTACTACGTAAAATATGTTGTTTTACAATAGGTGAACTTATCATTGTAAAAGCTAAATTAATTTTATTATTAATATCATCGTTTATAAAAGTAGAAAAGTTTTTAGTAATTTTTGTTAAGTTTTCTTTTTCTAGCGTTATAGAAGCTTTTTCAGATTGGTAATTAAAATACAAAATAATAGGAAGAAGAGTACACAATATAAAAATTATAAAGATAGAAAAAAATTTGCTTTTAAGTTTCATACAATCACCTTAAATATAATATTCAATATTATCAAAACCACCTTCAATTACTACTTAATTGAGTAAGGTTAAGAACATCTAAATATGTAAATTTAAATCATTTCAATAACATTTTGCAGTAACAATAAAAGTGGTCTAGAAAGTAAGATTAATTTTATTTAGAAAATAATAGTAAATTAATTAACAAAACGCAATCTTTTTAAGTGTAATCTAAATAAGTTGCTAAAATTCCTCATATATAAAAGGAATTTATAATGGCAACTTATATAGGAAAATGTCTTTATTGTGAAGACGGAACAGTTGAGTATGAATCTAAACAAGTTAGAGGTAAGAAAACTAAAGTTTATTGCTGTAGCAATAACAAAGTAACTACTCTTGATGATGGAGATACTTGGGAGCCAACGTCTGATTCAACTTGCTCTTGGAAGCTGTTTGGATCAAGTCTGGAACGTTGGGGTAAGAAATTTATCGGTCCAAAAGAAGTCAAGAAACTTTTAGCAGGAGATGAAGTAATTGCTCATATGTACAGTTATGTCAAAAAAGTAGAATATAAAAAGTATTTAACTATATCAGAAGAATATGGAGTGTCAGTTCTTTGGGAAATGGATGTAGAAGAGGATGAGGATGAATCTGAGGAAAAGAAGCCACATAAGAAAGCTTATACAAAGAAAAAAAATATCGAACAAGAAGATAAAGAAATAGAATATACTGCAATTGTAAAGCCAATTAAAAAAGTATTTACAAAGAATAAAATATTAAAGAAAAAGAGTATTGAAAGTGTATTTAGCAAAGAAGATATGAACTCTTTGGTGTTAGAGAAAGATACTATAGATAAAGTAATAAGAGAGTCTACCTCCCACAAACATAATGTATCCGCAAAGACTGAAAAAGAATTTGTGAAAAGAACATTTATTAAACCAGTATTTGTAAACAAAAAGCATACTGATGAAGGTGCTGCATTTTAAATGGATGAAAACCTAGACAGATAAATATCTAGTATCAAATGATCTCTTTCGTATGTATCTATAAAATATAATACGGACAAAAGATATATTAATAAAAAGAATTCTAAAATTTGTAAAGTCGATAAATAGGGCTCTTAATAAGCATATATTACTAATTAGTATTATATAGCAGTTAGTGCTCTTGACATTATTACTAATTAGTAATATAATTTCACCAGGAGTTCAAAATGAAAGTAACAAATACACATACTTATGGTAATAATGCAGATTTTTCAATGAAAATTTGGATTCAACTTTTTAGATCATTTACAAAAATCAGAGCAAAAGAATTAAAATATATTCAATCTTTTGATTTAACTATGATGCAATTTCAAGTACTTGAAGTTTTATATCATAGAGGTGACTTATCTGTTGGCTCTATTACAAGTCTTACCATGAGTACTCCAGGTAATATTACAGTTGTAGTGAAAAATCTTTCTAAAGATGGATTGATTAGCTCTACAAAATCTGATAAGGATAAAAGAACATCTTTTTTATGTATTACAGAAAAAGGGAAAGAAATTATTGAAAATATGTTTCCAGGTCATGCCAAGAACTTTGAAGGATATTTTGAAGTTTTAACAGATGAAGAAAAAGAAACAATGTTTAATCTTTTAAGAAAGTTACACAAATCACAGTAGCTTTTTTTTAAGCAAATAGTACTAGTTAGTACAAAATAAAAAAGGAATAAAAATGAAATTAGTAAAATTAGGATTAGCGTCAATCATAACAGCAGGAGCACTTTTTGGTGGAACATATAACGTAGATACAAGTCATTCAAATGTTGGTTTTAAAGTAAAACATATGATGATATCAAATATCACAGGTAAGTTCCATAAATTTAATGGTTCTTTTGAATACGATGAAAAAACAAAAAAACTAAAAAGTTTATTAGGAAAAATAGATGTAAATTCAATAAGTACTGAAAATGCAAAAAGAGATGGACACTTAAAATCAGCAGATTTTTTTGATGCTTCTAATTACCCTAATGTGACTTTTAATTTAGATAGCATTAAAGGTGACAAGGCATATGGACTGCTAACTTTAAGAGGAGTGTCTAAGAATGTAATTCTAGATTTTGAAGATAATGGTTTAATAGTAGATCCATGGGGAAATACAAGAGTTGGACTGGCATTAAGTGGAAAAATCAATAGAATTGATTTTGGGCTAAAATATAATTCTTTACTAGAATCTGGTGGGGTTGTTGTAGGTGAAAAAGTAAAACTAGATATCGAAATTGAAGGTATATTAGCTAAGTAATTAGTTGGTTTGAAAAATAAAATTATTAAATAAAAGTGGAGAAATGAAAAGTTATACAATAATATTACAAGGAATATTCAATGAAAATAAAAAAGAATCAAAAGAATTTCTAGAATATTCAAAAAGATCAAATGCGAATATTGAAGCATATAAAGGTGTAGTAAAAAGAAAATACATTATAGAAGAAAATCTTGTACAAAATGAGAAACCCTGTTTTGTAATAATCGTTGATTTTCCATCAAAAGATGATGCAAAAAATGCATTTGTAAGTGAAGAGTATTTATCAATTATACCTTTACGGAACCTTATATTTAGAGATGTAAAAATTTTAATAACAAAATAAAAATAAGTAAGAGATCTTTTATTAATTAAATAAAAATTTTATTAATAATGAAGTGAAAATATATACAAGGAAAAAAAATGGCAACACCAATAAAAGTTAATTTAGAAGCAAACAAAGAGTATTATTACTGTACTTGTGGTAAAAGTGAAGACAAAGTTTTATGTAATGGATCACATCAAGGAACAACCTTTGAGCCTAAAGTATTTAGTGTGAAAGAATCAAAAGATTATTATCTTTGTCCATGTAAAGAAAGTGCAAATGAACCTTTTTGTGATGGTGCACATACAAAATAAATTAATACAACCTTGTCACCAAGGTTGTATAAACGATTATATAAATTATTAATGAAAGGACATAAAATGTTAAAGAAATTAGATAAAAACAATATGGGAACATCCAATCTTGGATGGTTAGAGAGTCGATTTCATTTTTCATTTGCAGATTATAGAAACTTTGATAATCTTCAATTTGGAGTATTAAGAGTATTAAATGATGATATTGTACACCCTATGACTGGATTTGATACCCACCCTCATTCAAATATGGAAATAATCTCTTATATAGTAGATGGTGAAATTACGCATAAAGATTCTATGGGAAATAAAGAAACACTAAAAAGAGGTGAAGTCCAATATTTAAGTGCTGGAGATGGTATACATCACAGTGAACATAACTGGCACGAAACTAAAGACTTACGGCTTTTACAAATATGGATCTTACCTCCTAGTCAAGGATTACCTAGACTTTATGGTTCTCATAAATTTGAAAAAAAAGAAAGAGAGAATCAGTTATTAAATATAGTTTCATCCATA
>Ga0105351_1001045_pt1 | contig 12838 bp, 10 predicted proteins | sample EN4Hudsemesocosm_FD_83662 | JGI IMG/M metagenome (GOLD analysis project Ga0105351, IMG submission 83662) | Methane-oxidizing microbial communities from mesocosms in the Hudson Canyon - EN4B Hudson Canyon | ecosystem: Environmental > Aquatic > Marine > Cold seeps | place: Hudson Canyon... | reverse complement strand
TGTTATAAATGAAAGTTCAGCAATTTTAAATTATATTGCCACATTGTCATCTGATATCAACCTTATACCAACAGATCTTGCATCTCGTGCCTATTATGATGAAGTCTGTTCATTTGTTATTAGTGATTTAGAACAACCATTATGGACATATGGTAAACACACCTTTGCAATACCAAAAGAACTACGGGTTTCTGATGTACTGCCAGTGACACATTGGGAGTTCAATAAGTCGCTTAAAGCACTTAATAATTATGTCAAGGATAAGGAGTTTGTTGTTGGTAGTCACTTTACGATGGCCGACATTCTGATTTGTCATACTTTAAATTGGGCAGAAGCATTTAAATTCGAGGTGCCAGATAATTTACTTGCTTATAAAGAGCGAATGTATGCACGACCAGCCTGTTTAAAGGCATTGAAAAAAATCGATCCTGCAAAATTTATCTAATGTGTAACTGATATGTAACTACACCATTGCTAATCTGGAGCTGTACTAAAACAAAAGCACAGTGAGGTGACCACAATGACAGCAATAGCATTAAAAAAACAATTCTCGGAATATGAAGTCGAGTTGAACCAGAACCCTAAAAACAGTTCATTCGAACAGTTAGATCAATTATTAAATAGCTTGCAAGCGGGTGCTTCACGGTTTGCAGCATTGTCTCTAGATGACCGAATAAACCTTGCTGACAGTATGCAACGAGGTTGTCTTGGTGTTTCTAAAGCGATGGTTAAGGCTGAATGTGAATATAAAGGATTACCACTTGATACTACTGCTGAGGCAGAAGCTTGGGCATTGGGTCCAACGTTTGTCGTCAGACATTTACGTTTAATTAAAGAATCATTACAAGCACTTAAAGATGACGGTAATACTAGAATCGGTAAAGTAGGGCGCACCATTGATAAGCGCCTGTCAGTTAATGTGTATCCCGCCAATGCGATTGATGGCATTTTGTTTAAAGATGTCACTATTGACGTGCACATGCAATCAGATGTAACAGAAGACAAACTCGAAGCGCAGCGTGCCAAATTTTATAAACACCCCGATCATGCTGGACAAGTAGTTTTAATATTAGGTGCTGGAAATCTCTCGTCTATCCCTATGGCCGATGTGCTCACTAAAATGTTTAATGAAGGCAAAGTCTGTATTCTGAAAATGAATCCCGTTAATGCCTACATGGGTCCTTATATAGAAGAAGCATTTTCTGAAGTCATCGTGAAAGGATTTTTGGCAGTTGTTTATGGCGGTGTTGAAGAAAGCCAACACCTGACACAACATGATCAAGTTGATGAAATTCATATAACGGGTTCGGATAAAACATACAATAATATTATGTGGGGACCTGAAGGTTCTGAACAAGCCGAACGCATGGCTCGTAATACCCCCGTTCTTACCAAAAAGATCCATGCTGAGTTAGGCAATGTTACACCGGTCATAGTAGTGCCCGGCCCCTATACCGAGAAAGAACTAGCCTTCCAAACCGAAGAGGTTACCTCTGCATTCACTATGAATGCCTCATATATGTGTTGTGTACCTGTCTCTTTGGTGACATCTAATAGTTGGGATCAGCGAGATAATTTCCTTAATCACATGGAAAGGAGTATTTCATCTGTACCAACACGCAAAGCTTATTACCCTGGTGCAAGCGATCGTTGGCATGCACTTGTCGATAATAGAGAGAATGTCACGGTTATCGGTACAGAAGAAGGCGAACACATGCCTTGGGCTTTAATGAAAGGCTTATCACCGAATGTGGATGAAGATATTTACAGCAATGAACCATTCTGCTCAGTCCTATCTGAAACAAACCTTAATGCAACGAATACCATTGAATTTCTGGATAAAGCTGTTGATTTCGTAAACAACAAATTATGGGGCACATTGACAGCAAATTTAATTGTTCACCCAAAATCAATGAAAGATCCAAAAATTGCTGAGGCCGTTGAGCGTGCCATTACTCGATTAAAATATGGTGTGGTCACAATCAATGGTTTTAATGGTATGGATTTCGCTTCAATGACTGCACCATGGGGCGCCCACCAGAGTTCAACACCGACTGATATTCAAAGTGGCACGGGTTGGGTACATAACAGTGTTATGTTAGAAGGTATTGAAAAAGCAGTGATGCGGTGGCCTATTACTTCATTCCCTAGACCAGCTTGGCATCCAAGTCATAAAACATCTCACAAACTAATGAGAAAACTAACAGAGTTGGAGCAAAATGCGAGTTGGGCAAAAGTGCCCGGAGTGGTCTTTACTGCAATGAAAGGCGGATAAAGCGTTAATAGATAATGTGGTGTCTATTCTGGCACCACATATTATCTAACAGGAAGGTAATGATGAAAAATTCCTTTAGATGGCAACTTTATATTACAGCTCATAACGTATTGTTCGGTGTTCCATTTTTGTTTTTCCCAAATACTGTATTGCCGATAATAGGCTATGAACCAACAAATGAACCGTGGATAAGAGTGGCTGGCATATTATTTTTAGTGATTGCTCGAATGTCATATGGCGTTTATGAACATCACCTTAAAGAACTGTTATTGCCAAGTATTCAATTACGTTTGGCTATTAGTTGTTTTCTGCTATATTTTGCTTTTGAGTCATCATCAATTTTTTTCTATTCCCTTACAGTGATTATATTTATTGGGGTGGTCGGATCATCATTAAGCTACTATACTGAAACTACTATTAAGGAATAATGTTTTACGTAACAGGTAGTTGACAATGGTTGTACAGGTTACCACGTATGCTGCAAAGATATCTCAGCCTAAAATATCGGGGATATTTCCACGTACCCATTTATTTAATCAACTCAATGCTCATCAACAACAACTAGCCGTCTGGCTATCCGGCCCACCGGGCTCTGGTAAAACGTCACTCGTCAGTAGCTATTTTGATACTCAAGATACAAAAATGGTCTGGTATCAAATGGATGAAGGCGATGCTGATATTGCTACTTTCTTCTCATATTTAGGGCAATCAATAAAGAAATCGACACCTAGAAAACGGGGACATATACCTGTTGTAACTCCTGAATTCGAACAAAAAATAACAGCATTTAGTCGACACTTTTTTCGTACGGTATTTTCTCGATTTTCTACTGATTTTGTTTTTGTCTTCGATAATGTTCAAGATATTGGTGAACAAACAGAACTTCATCCATTATTAGTCATCGCACTAGATGAACTTCCAGACAATGGCTCAATAATATTCATTAGTCGCTCACATCCCCCTGCCGATTACTCTCGGCTAAGAGCCAATAAACAACTAAGTATTATCGACTGGGAACAACTGAAGTTAAACCAACAAGAAATGTCCGATATTTTTGAGATGAGAGGGCTACCTAAAGAGAATATTCCCGTAATAATGAAGGCAACACAAGGCTGGATCGCAGGCCTAACTTTGCTGGCAGAACAGGAGGGCGAAGCATTCTTTCTAGAGAAGCATTTATCTGAGTTTAATCCACAACTATTATTCGACTACTTTGTAAGTGAGGTATTCGATCGTGCCGATGATGAAACAAAACGCCTACTATTAAAAACAGCATGGCTGCCAAGAATGACCATCGACATGGCTACTCAGCTATCCGGTATAAAATCAGCTGCAACAATCTTAGACTCACTGGTTAACAAAAACTTTTTCACTCACCGACATGGCAGCAAGGACGCCATTTATGAATACCACCCGTTATTTAGAGAGTTTTTATTAGCTAAATCAACACAGGTATTGGGCGATATTGAACTTAATGTATCAAAATGGAATGCAGCTGAGTTGTTAGAAAAGAACCAACAGATTGAAGCGGCAATTGTGCTGTACTCAGAGCTTGAAGACTGGCTAAAAGTAGCGTCTACAATTAAGAATGTCGCAAGTAACCTTATTAATCAAGGGCGTGTTTTCATATTACAAGAATGGATAGCTAAAATTCCAGAACAGCAATTAAATAATGACCCTTGGCTGCTTTATTGGTTAGCTTTAGCAACAAAGGTTATTTCTCCAGTAACTAGCCAACATTTATTTAGACAGGCTTATAAAGAATTTAAGCAAAAAAACACACCTGATGGGCTATTTCTATCTCTGGTCGGACTGACCGAATCGATTCGCATGGATCATAGTGGCAATGTGCAGCCCTTAACTTTATGCTTTACAGAATTAGAACGATTAATAAAGATTCATCCTAACTTCCCATCCCCTGAAGTTGAAATCGAAGTAGTTGTTAGTATGTTTGTCGCATTATGGTGGCATAATCCTGGCCACAAAGATTTTGATTATTGGAAAGATTATGCGCTAATAGTGACTAGTAAATTGTCAAACGATAATAGGCAGAAAGTTAGGGCAAATAATATACTTTTGCTTCACCTAATATTCTCGGGAGAGTTGGTGAAAGCCACCTACCTATTAGATGAAATGACAGAGTTAGAGGACGATATCAGCACTCCGCCAGAGCTATTGGTCTTCCATAAAATTGCTAAAATATTACTTGCTTGGAGACGAGGGGATTTTGAGCAAGCTTACAGTTACCTTGAGAATGCTTTAGAAGTTGGTAAAAAAAATGGATTCCATAATGAAGATAGCCAATTGATGGCAATAGGTGCGTCAGTCGCATTAACTCAAGAAAACAGGTCATTAGCCAAGCAATTCATTGAAAAGCATGAAGTGGTCAGTAAAGGTAATACCGGCAACCGCTACCATTACATAAAAGCTTGCTATGCCTTATTTGAGGGTGAATTTGAAATTGCCCTAACTCATGCTGAACAATCAGTTGAACTTGCCGAGAAAACGGGTAAGGTCCCATTTTTCACATCTTTGTCTTATCTTTTGCTATCCATTATTCAATTAAACATTTCGCAGCATACAAAAAGTGCACAATCATTAAAACAAGGTAAAAAAATTTCCGAAGAGATCCGTAGTAAGCTACTTCTATATCAATCACTAATGATTGAGGCCAAACTGCTATTTGAAACAGAACAACGAACGAAGGCCCTAAAAGCACTTGAGATGGCATTGAAAATTGGAACAGAACAATCTTATATAGGGATAATGGGACTAACACATCAAGATATCAGCCAATTATGTATTGAAGCGCTTAAAGAGAATATTGAAGTTGATTATATAAAGACGATTATCAGTAAGATGGGAATCACACCATCAACGGATGCTTTAGAAGTGAATAACTGGCCTTGGCCAATTAAGATCTTTTGTTTGAGTAATGGTTTCGATATTCAAAGCAATAATCAACCAATAACAACAAGTCGTAAAACTCAGAAGAAGCCATTAGCGGTCATTAAAGTATTGCTTGCATATGGAGCAGAAAAAGTCCCTGAAACTAAGCTGGTAGAGGCTTTATGGCCAGACTCTGATGGTGATGCGGGCCATCAATCATTGGCTACTACACTTCATCGCTTACGAAAACTCTTAGGTGATGATGTGATTGAATTAAGAGATGGCTTACTTAGCCTAAATAAAGGAAAAGTCTGGGTTGATATATGGACTTTTGACAAACTAGTAAGCAATAAAAATTCAGTCATAGATACACTGCAGCAAGCCATAGCAATATATAAAGCACCATTTCTTACCGAAGATAAAGACACATGGTGGAGTGTTCCAGCACGTGAAAAACTACATCATCAATTTATAGCAGCCATTGAAAAAATCGGACAATCATTTGAGGATAATAATGATTGGCAGCAAGCATGTGAATATTATCGCAAAGGCTTAGAAGTCGATGCCACAGCAGAACTACTCTATCGACGATTGATGCATTGTTATATTCAAATGGATAGAGCAGATGATGCCGTTAAGACTTACCGGCAATGTTTTCGCGTACTTAATAGTCATTTAGGTATAGAACCCTCAATGAAAACAAAACAACTTTACTCACAATTGCAGGCATAAAAGCTTGGACAGTTTATAACTGTGCAGTGCAGCACCCCAACCCAAGATGCCGAATATCGAATCCTTGGAATGCAGTTGGTCGTTAGTTCAATATTTTAATAATCGGCCAATTTGTAACTAATCTGTAACTCCTCACCCTCTATGATGAAATCATCACCGAAATAGTTCATTTGTAGAATGAATAGGAGGGCATCATGAGTTATAAAACTTATTTCAGAATTTGCCTCTTTATGCCGTATATAATCGGTGCACCTTTTTTACTATTAAAAGGTGATGGTTTCTTTGCAATCTTTATTGTGGTCATTGTTAATGGTGCGCCACCACATATCTTAGGCGTTCTCCTCCCTGGGCTATATAGGTACGGTCAAATGACTGAAAAAGAGGTGATAAAATCAATATTATGGGCACCTATAGCATTTCCAGTAATGTATGGCCTGTTCTGGTCTATTGCCCCTCATTTTATAACGAGTGTGACAATAACGCTGACTAGACATGATGAATGGTTATTAGTGACTTCTGTGATTCCGTTTCTGTATTCAATGTTATATCTGTCAGGCAATATTATTCGTAAAAGACTTATAGTAAATGAATAAGATAAAAGCCTACCAACTACTCGTTTTTTTGCCAATATTGTTTCTTTTCGGCTGTGATTCTTCAAGTGATTCTTCTGTACAGTTAGGGGCGCTATATTCTGGTATGGCAGCACAAGAAGATCTGGACAGAAACCCAGTAATTATTATACCTGGCATCTTAGGTTCAAAACTTGTTGACGAGAAAACAGGACTGGTTGCATGGGGAACTATCGGCCGAGGTATAAAAACACCCTCGAAGAGAGATGATAATAAAAGAAGACGAGCATTGCCAATGCGTGAACATGCATCCCTAAGTCAATTAAAAGATGACGTAAAAGCCACCCAAACACTGGATAAGTTGACAATATCATTTTTTGGACTGGACGTTGAGATAGACACTTATGCCGATATTCTTAAGACAGTAGGCGTGGGTGGATTTATAAGAGACAAGGATGATAAAGTAGAAGGTATAGATTATGGTGGAAATAACAATGCTTCATTCGAATTTGCATACGATTGGCGTCAGGATCTAGTTGAGAGCGCAAAACAATTACATGTTTATATCCTTGAAAAACATGAAGAAGTACAAGCAAGAATTGAACAACATCATGGTATTAAAAATAAAGATATCAAGTTTAATATTATCGCTCACTCTATGGGTGGGTTGGTATTACGCTATTACCTAAGATATGGCGATGCAGATTTACCTGAAGATGGTAGCTTACCACCTCTAACATGGGCAGGCAGCCAATATATTGAGCAAGTCATTTTAATTGCCCCGCCCAATGGTGGTTCCATGAATGGTTTTTTACATTTAGTGCGTGGCGCTCATTTGTTACCAGGGTTACCTTCACTTGATTCAGCAGTTATTGGAACGATGCCTAGTGTTTATCAGTTACTGCCACGTGCACGGCATGGACACCTTATTAGTAGTAATGTCTCTGATAACTCAATGTTAGATCCGCACAACCCAGAATTATGGGAAAAGATGGAGTGGGGGCTTGCAGATCCTAAACAGGATTCAATTTTACAAATATTGTTGCCTGACGTTAAAAATAAAGAGCGACGGAGACAGATTGCATTGGATCATCAACGAAAATCGTTATTGAGAGCGAAGGCTTTTTCTAAGGCACTAGATGTTCCTGCAGTTCCACCCAATGGGCTTTCTATTAATCTTATTTCTGGTGATGCGATAGCAACAGAAGATGTAATGAAGGTTAATGCTGAAACCAAGACATTGGAACTCTATAAATCTAGTCCTGGTGATGGTCAGGTATTACGGAGTAGCGCCTTAATGGATGAGCGTGTGGAAGATGCATTAAAAGGACGATTAATTACGCCAATCCATTGGTCAAATGTACTGTTCTTACCCACAGATCATCTTGGATTAACAAAAGATCCTGTTTTTACTGATAATATTCTATATATATTGTTAGAACGACCAAAGCAGGATGTGGGCCTTCTAAATATGTAACTAGTTACCAATAACTGAAGATGCCATATCAACCGGATTGGGAGAAATCCAGTTAACAATGATAGACTGTTACATGATATTTTAATGTTAAGGTTATGATTTAGAATGAAATTATATGGAAACGTAATGTTGTCACTTCTGCTCGTCAGCCTGTTATCGGCCATCGTATCCCCTACGATAGCGGACAGCCATAACATCACTTATCTGGAACAAAACTGGACCAATAAGGATAGACAATATTTCTATTTTGCCGATCAAGGTTCACGGCTTGTTGCTTATGATTATTTTGCTAACCTTGAACAAGCACAAAACAAACAATTATTACGAAGTGATGAAAACATGCTTCAATTTGGTTTTATTCCAACCGAGAAAAGCTACAATAATCCAGATGGTTTACCGATAGGTTTAGCTCGAAATGGAAATCAGATGGGCCCGACGTGTGCAGCATGTCATACCCAACAAATCACTTATAAAGATCGCACTATTCGTATTGATGGCGGACAAGGCTTTATCGATTTACAACGCTTTTTAACTGCTATTAGATCGTCATTAAAGGCGACGCTGGATGATAATGAGAAATTTATTCGTTTTCAGAAGAGACTTTATGGAGAGACCGTATCTGAACAACAGCAGACTCTATTAAAGCAAACTCTTCAAACAGAGCTTGAAAAGCGTAGCCGTTATGATAGTCGAAATTATTCCGATGTTGGATTTGGCTATGGTCGCACTGCTGCTTTTGATGTGATATTGAATACAGCATTAGAGGCAACAGGAGAAGGTAACAATACTCATCCAATCACAGGACTAACAAATTTCCCCTATATTTGGGATACACCACAACATGATTACGTTGAATGGAATGGCTCACAATCAAACACTGATGTTGGTGCATTAGCTAGAAACATAGGGGAAGTCATCGGTGTATTTGGTGATATTGAAACTGAGTCAACCACGTGGTTGGGCTTAATTGATGGCGGTTATCAGTCATCGATTCAGGTAAGTGAATTACGTAAGTTAGAGCGCATTGTGTCTAGGCTACATTCACCTATTTGGCCTGAAATATTTCCAGAAATCGATACTGATCTTGCTAAGCTGGGTCGAGGATTATATGAACAACATTGTATTCAGTGCCATGTTGATATGGATCGCACTGATCCTCTTCGTAAAATCCAAGTTCGTATGAGTACATTAGATGCTATTAAGACCGATCCTTTAATGGCAGAAAATGCGATTAATTTTGTAGGCAAATCTGGGAAACTTGAAGGTCGAGCACATTACTATGATTCTGGTGAAAAATTAGAGAAACAAGCACGTGCGATTCATATTGCCAATAACTTGATGATTGGTATTTTGAGAAATAACCCATTACAGTCATATTTAGCCAAACGTGATGCTAAAAAACTAGGTCACCCTGATGTCGTTCATCCTCCTAAGTATGTTGATGGAAAATTTATTGAACAAGGGGAGGAGGTTTCAGATTATGCACTGCTAGCCTATAAGGCAAGACCTCTAAATGGAATCTGGTCGAGTGCACCATTTTTACATAACGGTTCTATTCCTACCCTATATCAACTTCTGCTGCCTGCTGACCAACGTGTAAAACAATTCCCTCTAGGTTACTTAGAATACGATCCAGTCGATGTCGGTTATGCGAACAAGAAAACATCAAATAGTTTTATGTTTGATACTGCAGCCATGGGTAACAGTAACTCAGGACATGAGTTTGGTACTGGATACGATGGTCAACCAGCACTTACTGAACAACAACGATGGGCATTAATTGAATACCTAAAAACGCTTTAATTTTCCAATTAAATTTAAGTACAGATAAAATTATAATTTTAAGTGACATTACAACGATTAAGTAGTGAAGTTCAAAATTCGTGACAAGGCTATGTTGTTGCAGTTCAACGTCGTTAAATTCAAATTATGGCCTAATTTCATGGTTTTAATTAAACCAGGATATTTGATAGTGAGTACATACACTTTCCTTATAAACCATTCTAACAAACACTATTTAACATAATATACATTATGCGAACTAATGGGTTATTAAAAAGACCATGCTAGACACGCTGAAACGCGACAGAGATTTGAACCTATCCGACACATATTTTGAAACATGTGTCTTTCATCAACGTTGATGCTCAGATTTTAAAATCTGAGAATGTTTGTGTGTAATTCTATTAGTTAATTCAAAAACTGAATGTATGATTAAGTTATATTACTGACTAACTTTCAGACAAGCTTCGCTTGCTTTAAACATAACTCAATTGCATTAATAATTTTATCCGGTGAGTATTTTTACCTTTGTACTTTTCAAATATTGAAATGATGCCTTGCTGTTCATGTGCAGAATATAAATGTAATCGAATTATCATATCTGGTTCTTCAACAATTAAAGAGACTTCGATTTTAAGTTTGTCACCATTTAAAATGACAAACATTATGAATACTACATAGAACTTTTTAAGTTAAACATAACTTACCTTTAAATTTTAAAAGTAAAAACATTAGCAATTACTATTGTAGTTCTTTCATTTCCTCAACCGTGTAACGTGGCGTAATATGTTGGGGGCAATTCCAATCAAAGGCTTGGATCTTGAATATCACAATCCTTTCAATACGAGCCTTATAACCATTTATTTGTAGACGTTTCAATAACTCTTCATCCTCACTTGCTTGGATTATTGTTGATTCTGCCCATATTTTGAGGCGTGTTTGGGTGGGATAATCAATAAGAAATAATGATGTTTTATTATTGTCATTAATATTACCTGTACTGATGTATTGTCCATTACCTCGGAAATCCACATAAGCAATTGTCGTCTCATCAATAACGTTAACAAAGCCTTTTGGGCCGCCACGAAACTGAACATACGGCCAGCCATTATCCCCTACCGTTCCCATATAAAAACTATCTCTTGATTGAATAAAAGACATTTCCTTATAAGTAAGCTTGAACCGATCGCCTGACGCCTCCATTCGAGCATATGAATCTCGTGTGCCATAAAGCTCTTGTACTTCTTTGACACTGTCTGTAAAAGCAAATTGTGTGAAATTCTGATTCATGATTAGTACCCCTGTGTAAGAAGAAATACAGGAGACCCTTTGGCCTCCTGTCTTCACTCTTGTTACTTCCCTGTGTTGGCAGCAAACTTTTTATCACTTAAGAAACGTTTGATGTGATCCGCAATAGCATCAACATCTTCTTCCAGTGCAAAGTGACCAGTATTCAATAGATTAAAATCTACATTATTCAAATCACGTTTGTACGGATGAGCACCTGCTGCTGGGAAAATCTCATCTTTGTCTCCCCAAACAATCAATGTCGGTGGTTGATGTTTACGCAAGTAAGACTGCCACTGAGGATAAAGTGGTGGATTCGATCCATAACTATAAAATAGCTGAAGTTGAATTTCAGTATTGCCTTCTCGATCTAATAACGGTTGCACATGATCCCAAGTATCAGGACTAATACTTTCAGCATTACGAACGCCATTGGTGTATTGCCATTTTGTTGCACCTTCAGTTACTAAGAATCGTAGTGCTTCATCATTAGTCATATTTGGTTTTTTGTATGCCGCTTTGATATTTTTCCACCAATCATTATCTAAGCCTTTATTGACTGCATCACGGTTTTTCCAATACGCTTGAATAGGCTCCCAAAAATTATTATTGATGCCTTCAACATAGGCATTACCATTCTGAATTATCAAAGATTCAATACGTTCAGGATTTTTTGTGGCAATACGAAAACCAACTGGTGCACCATAATCCATTAGATATAAGCTATAGTTTTGCAAACCAACCGTATCGATAAATTTGCCTACTACGTTGGCAAGGTTATCAAAAGTATAGTCAAACTTATCGACTGCAGGCATTGAACTCTGCCCAAATCCTGGGTAATCGGGAGCTACAAGGTGAAACCTCTCAGAGAGTTGTGGGATTAACTCACGAAACATATGTGAAGACGTTGGGAACCCATGTAACAATAGAATTGTTGGGGCATTTGGATCACCTGCTTCACGGTAAAAAATCTCCTGCCCTTCAACAGTGACTGTTTTATATTTAACATCACTAAATGACTCTGTGGAAAAAGAAGGTGCAGAAACTGCAAAGTTTAATGCCATGCCGGCTAACGCTAATTTTAAAAATTTTGATGTTTGAATATTCATTATAAATTCCTCTCAACAGACTGGTTTAAACTGAAAATTAAGCGTTAGCCAAATCAAATTCACGACTCTGGATTAACTCTGATAACTCTTTAAAGCCACCGATAGGACTTTCATCGATATAGATTTGTGGAACGGTACGCGCCCCACTCTTTACTAAAAGTTGTTGTACTTCTGCATTATTACTTGTTGCATCAACTTCTTGATATGAAATACCCTGTTGCTTTAATAAGTCTTTAGCAGCATGACAATAACTACACGTTGGGCTGGTTAATATTTTTACTTGATTCATGACATTCTCCTGGAAATACCAAAATGGTGCCTAGCGTATTGCAGAAGCTGTGCCACTCTTTAATAAAACAATAATTTATATATTTATCAGTTAAATAAGACGTTAACCTAGAATAATTATAGAACTAATAAGTATTAATAAAACACGATATATCGTTTATTATCGATATTATGTTATTTGTGTGTGGAGAATATAGCTGAAATTTAATCTGGCACTGTTATATCTAGGTTAGATGTAATTTGGCACCTTTCGACCAAAGCAGACATTGATTTATCTTGATCATCTGATGTCGATTAGCAAAATGGGTGTATCGTAGGTAAAATTAGATCTTTTATTTACTTGAGTTCAAAATGGCCCAGTACGTATATAGCATGAATCGCGTTGGCAAAATTGTGCCGCCAAAACGTGAAATTCTTAAAGACATTTCGC
>Ga0105351_1001040_pt1 | contig 12870 bp, 13 predicted proteins | sample EN4Hudsemesocosm_FD_83662 | JGI IMG/M metagenome (GOLD analysis project Ga0105351, IMG submission 83662) | Methane-oxidizing microbial communities from mesocosms in the Hudson Canyon - EN4B Hudson Canyon | ecosystem: Environmental > Aquatic > Marine > Cold seeps | place: Hudson Canyon... | reverse complement strand
ATTTAAATCGTAATGCATCAGCAAGTGTTGGAGGACCTTCTATTCGTAAAATTAATGAACCTGGTAGAGTTTATTGGGGACGCATATCAATTGATTTTGATTACTTCCCTAAATTTTAATTACCTCACTTAAATAAAAAAAGGCTCTGAAAGCAAACCTGCTTCAGAGCCTTTTTTCTAAGCACTTAAAGGTAATTATTTTAACATTCTGAGCATTAATGTTTTATCCAAGGCTGATACTTTATTCTACCCGCCCTACAGAAGTATTAAACTTATTTGCACTCAAGTAGCTATTTACAGACCTAGATTACTCAACCAATCTGCCAAAGAGCCTACATCTTGCATGCCACCAAAAGGCGCACCATAAACATAAACACGCCCATCTTTAGTACCTAGATACACATCAGTTCCTGGGTAGTAACGCGCATGATAACCAATCACATTCATAGAGTCACTGTGCCCTGGAAAGTACTCAGGAAACTCTTGCTCTGCCCAATCAAAGAAAGCATCTTTACGACTATCAGAAATAGGCGCTGCATCTCCAGCGAACTGAACATTTAATTTAATGGTATTGTCGTAGCCTGTTGGACTGTTTGGGTTGATACAAGTCGGCATACTTCCCATAGCGGAATAATGACACATTGAACCATATAAGTTCACATAGATATTATTCGCATCAAAAGTCACGTACTTAGACTCAAAACCGAAAGGTGCGTAAGCAGCGTCAACTGTAACACCAACAATATCAGGCAAGTTATCTTCAGTATCTTCAAAATGAAAACCCTGGTTACTCATCAACATAAAATCATGAGCATCTTTAATAGTTTCATACCTCAGCTCAATCACTTGATCATAAAAGTCAAAGCTCCATAATAAATCAATCCCCCCTACAGGCCTTTGATTATGAAAACCTTCAACATCAGGAGTATTCTGATTACTTGCTAATACATCAACCTCATTAAACACAGATAAAAGCGTCCCACCATCACTCAGAGGAGTCCTTCCATTTACCTGACTCCCCCCCCAAATTTCCCAAGTTATATTGACATCTTTATTATCAAAAGTACCCGCATAAGCACTAGATGCTAATACAGTACCCGCAATAAAAGTACCTGCTAATGCTTTAATCATTCTCTTTTTATCCATTTTTCCACCTAATTTAATAAATAATATGCATTGAAACTGTCCACATCAATACATCAAAAACACGCCCACCAAAAATTCAGGCTATTAATTTCCACTTACTCCGTCATTAATAAGCGCGACCATACTCTTAATAAAAAACTAAACAATGTTATATACCATGCTCAATTGAACTGATTTTTTATTCTCCACCTTAAGGGCAGCAAAAAAACAACTAACCACCATTAAGCATAAATTAACTATCTGACCACATAACTTTAACTAAAACTTTTTTGGCGAGCCACGGCACTCCTCGTGCGTAGCTAGCGTATAAGGGAAGCAAACCCTCCTGCCCTAGACTATCATCCCATTCAGAACTAACAGCAACTGTAGTTTGTGAAATACGGAGGATCCTGGGCCTCCCCCAGCACAATGGCAAATCATTTAATTTAAACAATAGTTATCAAAGCAGCTGTGGTTTGTTAGTAATCAGGAAAAACTACATTATATTCAAGCAAAAATTAAGCCAAGCTAATAGCCACTTATAATTAATTAGAAATTCATTATATTATTAAATAACTTAAAAACAACAAAAATTCCTATTAAAAGGTTCAAGACATAAAAAAGCCCCGCCACCTTTGCAGGTAACGGGGCTTTTATTTAAGCTAATGGACAATAAGCGTGAGCTTACATCCTATAGAGTACACACCTATTAATATCACTTTATTACTAAGTAATAATACTTATCATTAGGAATAATTGTTTAAATCGATTGTAGTCAGACCGACAATCTCTGTGAATCGCTGTTTAATACTGTGAAGTCAATGTTACTTTTTTTGTTACCTTTTTATATTTTTTAATTCCCCCCCCCTTCTTTACCCCAATAAATCACACCTACATTAAAGTCAATTTTTCTCAAAGAAATTACCCATAAAACTAAATTTGTTTTTTCATTATTTATTTTTAAGGTCACCTTATCTATTTGTTTTATAAGGGTTTATATTCATTATTTATTTCTTTATTCTCTCGACTCTTATGTGCGAATTATGTATGATCGTCTCATAGGGTAAAACTAAAAACACCTTATATATTATCAACTTAAACATATTTTGGAGAACAAAATGATTAAATTATACAAAGCAGCAAAAAAAGCAAATACCACATCTGAAGAAATCAAAGTAAAGATTGATAATGGTGAAATCAATTATGAATTAAGAAGTGGTATTTATTATGTCGATGAAAATGAAGTGAAATCTAAAATCGGAAACCACAACAGAAAACAATCACCCAATAAAAAAAGAAGAGTCACTATTTCTACAGTAAATATGAATAATACTCAAACAATCATTAATGATTTAAAAACACTATCAGAGTATGGTAAAAAAGGAACAGAAGGATTAGGAAGTTTTGCCAATGTTGTAGAAATGGCAGAATTAGGGTTGAAAAATAATTTTGTTGTTGATGAGGGTAGTATTATTGATGATTATGAGATTCCTTTACTATATGAAGAGATTAGAAATGGTTCAAATAGAGAAAGTTCAGAAGGATCATTAGAGTTACAGAGATGTGTATTGGAAAGAATTAGAATGGATTGGAGTGTATGGTTGTTTAAAATAAAAGATGCTTTTGAAAGAGAAACAACAATACATCACTTAATGGATGTATATTTTCTCTCAACTTCAATTTACGCAGTTAATAAAATAAACTCCAAATCATAAATGAATTTATCTCATTTAAAAATACTAATTTTAATTAATTTATAACCAAAGGAAAAATAAAATGCCAAATGAATGTGATAACCAAATATCTTTTGAAGGTGATAAATCAGAAATAGATGAATTTATAAAATTGGTTTTCGATGAAGAAAGCCATAACACACATAGATTCATTAACTGTAAAGGAATGCTACAAAAAATAGTGACCTTTCCAAACAAAAAAGTATCTGAGCTATTACTCAGAGAAATATTTAAGGGTAATTATATTGGATATGATGCAGAATTAGATAAAAGTTCAATATTTTTTAAAACAAAGTGGGGGGCGAATGATACTCCAATTTTATATTTATCCTATTTATTTCCAAATATTAAATTCACTTATGTATATGATGAACCAAACGAAGGTTTTGAAGGTGAATCTATATTTAAGAATGGAAAAGTTATTTCTGATACTGTTATAGATTTCGCATCTTCAACACCTACTCTAATGATTCACAAAATGAATCATAAAACTGTAGAAGATATTAAAAATGAATATCAATCACTTTTTGATAGCTATCCATCAGCAAAAATTGAGTTCTGCGAAGAAAGGTTATATTGATATAAAACATTAACCTATTAAAAGTGTTGTTTTATTAGGTTTCTTTTAAAATTACGGACTTAGAAGAAAGAGGTAGAAAGGGGTCGCCAATAAACATAATTGTTGTCTACCATAACCCATAAATTATTAGGTTATGGAGACAATGATATGTGTGGCAGACCAAAAAACTCAAAACGCAACTCTAAACCCATCTTAGAGAAGCAATACAAAATCCTTAAATCCTATATCAATGGATTGGATACATTTCAAACAACCAAAACAAAATGGCTACGCAGTTTAGAACTACTCTATATGAGTGGAATGAGAGTATCTGAGATATTGGATATTAGAGTGAAGGATATTAAGGATGGTTGTGAAAAAGGTGAGTTATCCATCTTTGTAAAGAAACAGCAGATTATTCGCCATATTCCATTGAGCGAAAAATCTGTAAAGGCATTAAAAAACCTTATCAGTGATGAATTGGATATGGATGCTTACTTTATTCACAGAAGGAATAGCAACAGAAGTAAACTTAATACCAATGGGTTCACCAAAGAATTCAATGATCTTATTCAAATGGTATTAGGTAATAACTATTCATCACACTCTTTCCGCAAAGGTATCATCACCGAAATGGGTGTCAGTGGCATCAACCCAAAAATTATTCAGCATTTCATTGCGCATAAGAACGTTTCAACAACGCTGAACTACATTAAACCCACAACTGAAGATATAAGAAACTCACTACTAAGATGAAAAAACCTATTATCCCAAATAACCCAATTATTCCAACTAACCTTATGGAGTAAGCAATGAGCAAATTACCTACCATCGTACACAGCATTTTAGTTGAAGCTTATTTAGACCTTAACTCTGCTGAGATGAATAATGATGTATCAACCATAAACTTATTACACTTACTATCACAAATCAAGGAGGGTAAAGGTGAGATCAACATTATGGAAGCATCTGTCTTATTTGAGCATTTTTATAGCGGTTACGCTGAATTCAAAAAAACACAGTCATTAGATGATAGCAGATTGAAGAGTGACCCTATTACCTACTATGATGAGTTACACAAACAATATTATGACGATATAGATTTTCACACCTTAGATAAGTACGATCCAACCACTCTTATTACAATGAAAGCATCAATCAACTGTGAAAATTTCGTACTAATACACTACATCAAAAGCCACTTCAATATCATCCATGTTGATGATATGAGCGATGAATAAGTTAAATAAAATTAAATTAAGTTTTTTACTCATTTCTACCTAAAACCCTTAAAAGCGGATTTTTTAATTGTAAAATTAAGTATAGATATTAAGAAATATCAATCAAATTAAACAATTAACGAATATTAGAGGCAGTTATGGAAAATATAGAAAATATGTATTTTGAGATGATCTTTAAGAAATACAACACACTAAGATTAAATAAATCCCAAATGGCTGAGGTGTGTAATCAATCAGAGTCAACCTTAGATCGAATCCGCAGAGAGGGGATGGGGTGTGAATACTCAAAGGAAAGCGGAATGGTGTTTTATCCATTGGATAAAGTGGTTATCCATCTACTAAAAACAATGAAGACAGTATAGGGGGTTATTATAATGACAATGATTCGATCAAAAAAATATGGTGGGGTATACCATAAGGTTCTGAAAAATGGTGATTTGACCTACTACATCTACTATAGAGATGGAAATGGAAAACAACGCAAAGCTAAAATTGGTAGAAAATCAGAGGGGTTCAATGAAGCTTACTGTAATAGGGAAAGGTTAAATACTATCACAGCCATCAGAAATGGTGAGTTACCACCTAATATTAGTATCAGAAAAAAACATAAGGTAATTACACTAAACAGTTTAGCAGATTATTATTTTAAACATACCAATAATAAATCTACTACAAAGTGGTTAAAAAAATACAACAACCGCATTCGCAATGTTATTGGTGATATAGATGTTGAATCCATTGGTATAAAAGAAATGGATAAGCTTCAAAAATCAATGGTTGATGACAATTTAGCTCCTTCAACAATTAACTGTTATATGGATATTGTATCGGCTGTTTGTAATTATGGAATACAGAATGATATTTATAAGGGAAAGAACCCAACAAAGCTAATAAAGAAAATGAAGGTTGATAACCAAAGAGAAAGGTTTTTATCAAAAGATGAAGTGGAATCATTGCTAGAGTGTGTCCAACCCAACCCCACAGTCCATCTATTCACAAAGTTGGCTCTTTCTGTTGGTGGGAGGTTTCAGAGCATTTTAAATATCAAAAAAAGGGATGTTGATTTGGAAAATGGAATCATCACACTAAAGGATTTTAAAAACGAAAGCACATACAATGGATATATCACTGATGATGAATTATTAGAATTACTTATCAAACGAATGAGTATTTTGGGTAGTAATGAATTTCTAATCAGGGAAAAAGGAATTAAAGATACAGAGAAATATATTAGAAGAAGGTTAAGTAGTGTTTTCTATGATTTGTTCAACTATGATATAGATGAAACGGAAAGTGATTATCGAAAATATAAGGTGGTATCACATACACTGAGACACACATTTTGTTCTCACTTAGGTTTGAATGGGGTATCACCCTTTGAAATTAAGAAATTATCCAACCATAAATCACTTAAAATGGTTGAACGCTATGTGAAGTTAGATCCGATGAGTGGAAAGGATAAAGTTGAAAACCTTTATTCTTAAAGCGTTTGTAACTAAAAACGCCCCATCGAACCACCTATGTCATCCATAGGTGGTTAGGGTTAAGAAGGTTTATTCAGGCTTGTAAAATAAGAATATTGGCTCATACTTTCGCCATTTCCCATTAACCTTACAGAAGTTCTTACTTTTAGGAAGTTTACCATAGTGTTTCATCTGAGAAGATGGACTTTTGGCTAACATCATTTTTAATTTTTGCTTATGTTCCACCCCTAAACTTTTCAATATTTCAACTGTATCATTCTCTAAAGGATATGTAGTTGATCCAACATTAATATCAGCAATATTGAAAGCTATGTATCTATTAGGCTTCAACCAGTCTACGCAAGTCTCTAATGTTTTTCTTAGAAACCCATCCCTCCAACTTTCATAGCTAGAAAACTTAACGGCACTTTGTGTTGCTTCATCAGAATACATTTCAGCAGAAAAATAGGGTGGTGATGTAAATATAAAATCAATCTTACCTTTCAGCTCTTTAAATTGTTTGTCAGTGGATACAGTCTCACTACCACTACAGATATAAGTCCCTTTGAATTCTTCACCGCTACGGATATGGCTTTTAAATACTTTTTCTAAATACTCATAACGAGAATTACCAATCTCATCAATCCAATTTTCAGTATTTGGATCAGTCCCTACATAATGAACTGACTTTTCTCTTAGAGATAAAGCACCTAATAACCTACCGCCAAACCCCATACTCGGATCATAAATCACAACTTCATTTTGATCTTTACAGTGATCCACTGCATATTTCTTATAAAGTAATTTGGCAACTGCGGTTGGAAAATTATTAGGAGCACTCGCGCCACCAAGTTCAATATGTCTAAAGATGGTTGGTATTACTTTTTTTGCATAATCCCCTATCCCATAAACTCTAATTCTAAATAAGGTATTATCATCAACAGTATTTAAAATATCATCTTTAATGTGTTTCTCTTTGAGTATTCCTTTTTCTTTGAATTCTTTTAACTCAGATGCACTTATTCTCGGTGTCCTTTTTTCACTTTTTGTAGTTTGTTGCAACCAAATACTTACATCACTACTATCATCATTTTCATTGGTTAAGACTTCCTTTACATATCTCTTACCTTCACCTCTGAGACTTTTTTTAAACTCTTGAGATACTCTATAGATTGGCGCAAAATCATAAAAACCATCTTTATAAATGGTGTTTTTTAGAACTTTTAACGTGCGTTCTTTTAATTCATCTTTCGCATAACAATTGTAAACACTGACTGATTTGGAATCTGATATAGTATCGCCAGCTTTTAGAATATTGGGAAAGAAGTTATTGGCTATTGAAACTTTAGTCGTATTACTGATACATTCCAATTTTCGAGTATGCTCATCCTTTTCCCACATAAGAGATGTATCTACATTACAGATACGTTCAAACTGCCGACCAAATTCTTCTAATTTAACACCATTTTTAGGTGGTTGACCTTCCTCATCCCATTGCTTAGTGACGGCTATACGAAGTTCATCCACCCATTGTTCAAACTCATCATCTGTATAATTAAACAATTCATTATAAGTTTTATTAAGTGGAGATTTTGAAATTTTATCTGTTGTAAAATAATAATCCATTTAACTTCTCACTTAAAACGGTTGATTTCATTAAATACAGTATTTGCTAATTCTTTTATTTCTTCAGATGTACTATAGTGACCCATATCTTTTAATCGTGCCATTCCACCTTTGGCATCCTTTTTCTCTAAAACTAATCTGACTTGTTCCCAAACATACAACTCTTTATCAATACTTCTTAAATCAGTGAATTTGTTTGGAACTTTGTTTTCAATACACCAATCCCTTATCTCACTTTTAAATACTTCGTTATTACCAATAAGTTTTATAAGTTTTTGTAAATCATTGTAATCATCAGGCAAGCAAGCTCTCATCACTTTTTTACCTTTAACCTCAACTTCTTTCTTTATGGTTAATTTCTTTTGTTTATTGAGAAAATCAGAGGCATTCTCTAACATCCTTAATTCATCTAAACTAACAGTGTTCAGTGATGTTTCTAATTCAGCTATTTTTTCTAAAGACTGTTGATGTAGTAAATTATGATGCCACCCAAAAATCGATTCTTTATTTTTGGAAAAGGATATTGAACCACTATATTTACTGAGTAGTTTATTGAGGTCATTTTTAAGAGAATCTAAGTCATCGATATTTTCTATCTGAATCTTTCCAACTTCATATAATGGTTTAGTGTCTTTTTTTGCTGTTTTCTTGGTGGATTTTGTAGATTTTAACTTTTTGGCACTGGTCAAACCATAATCTGGAGTAATTACCCCATCTTCAATTTGTTTAACCAATTCACCACTATCAATAGCTGCCAAATGGTAAAGAGTATTATAGCTATTGGGCAATCTGTTGTAATATTTGGGATCACTTAGAATGGGGTTTTCAACGATTTTAACCAAAAATGCAGCAACAGTTGAGCTGAAAGGAAGTTCCGTTTCAAGAATACTGTAACTCGCCCCCAGCTCTATTTTGGCTTGTCGAACTAATTTACCCACTTCAATAACACTTTCAACGGTTTTTTGCCAAGCCGTTTCGATTTGACTACGCCAATCATCAAACTCTTTCTTGCTAATAATTTCTTGCTTAGACATTTTATCTCCTATGTGCATTTTTAGTTAAAAACGATCATAGGAATATTAGTTCATATTAAATAAAACAGCAAGAAGTGAATAATTTTAGTGTTGTAGTTTATGAAAGCTTCAAATGAGTTATCATTCTAAACTAAGAAACAAATACCTCAGACCTCTCTGACTTACCACTCTACTCAAACCTACCACATTTGCTTATCAGCTAGCATTTTAAACGCCTTATTAATAAGCCCTTATAATCCATTAATAGAAGCATTGTGAAAAGTAAGCAGTGTTAGACTGTTCTGGCATCAGATAATACCGTATTTAATTGGTTATAAGCCCAAAAGAAGTTAGAATGTACATAGATAATAAGAGAAATAAATTGGAAAAATAAATGGCTCAATCAATAGAACCAAATATCGCAGATTTAGCTAATGGTTGGCTAAAATCTTATAAATTAGAGTATAAACTTGAACAAGAATCTTTAAATTCTCAAATAGATAAGGCTCTTAAAGAGTATGAATCTAAAGGTGGAGGAAAAGGTGGTAATAGACCAGATGCAAAGTTATTATTAGAAGATAAAAACACAAATTATTTCCCAATACTCATCGAATACAAAGGGCTTAAAGGCAAGTTAGAAAAGCTTGACTCTGATAGACAAGTTGAAAATAAAACAGCCAAAAATGAACCGAATTTTAAAAATATAAAAGATTTTGCCGTCAATGGGGCAGTGCATTATGCCAATGCTCTACTTCATCATACAAGCTATACAGATATTATCGCTATTGGAATGACTGGCTATAAAGATGCCAGTGGAGATATCCAACATGAAATTGGTGTCTATTTTGTTTCAAAAAACAACCTTGGAGTTGGGCAAAAAGTTGATGAGTTTTCGGATTTTTCTTTTTTAGCACCTGAAAATTTTGATGCCTTTATTGAAAAAGTAAAAAACTTACATCTTTCTTCAGAAGAACTAGATAGACTCAAAGCACAAAAAGAGAAAGAGATTGATTCGAGCCTTGTAAAGCTCAACAATGATATTTACCAAAATGAAAAAGGCTTAGGGGAAAATGACCGTGTTTATTTAGTAGCAGCTTCTATTATCGCAACGATTGGTATACCAAATAAAGTTCCTGTTCTCGATAAATCTGAATTAAAATCACAAACATTTGTTGGAGGAAGGGATGGTGACATAATCATTGGTAGAATTACAGCTTTTTTAAATGAAAAAGATATTCCTCAAGAAAAGAAAGAGTTAATCATAAGAACACTCTCCAATACACTCTTAACTGAAAATATCAACAAAGTAAAAAATGGTGAAACTCAACTAAAAAGAGTATTTACTAAGATTGTAGATGATTTAGGAATATATTATAAGATAGGGTTAACAACTGACTTTACTGGAAAATTATTTAATGAGATGTATGGGTGGCTTGGTTTTACACAAGATAAACTCAATGATGTAGTTTTAACTCCATCTTATATTGCCTCTACTTTAGTTAAATTAGCAAGGGTAAATAAAGACTCTTATGTCTGGGATTTTGCTACAGGATCAGCTGGACTTTTGGTTGCTGCTATGAATGAAATGCTTAACGACGCTAAAAAAAATATCACTTCGCCCCAAGAACTTAGTCAAAAAGAGATAAAAATAAAAGCAGAGCAGTTGCTAGGAGTAGAGTTACTTTCTAATGTATATATGTTGGCAATCTTAAATATGATTTTAATGGGTGATGGAAGCTCAAATATTTTAAATAAAGATTCATTGGCAGATTTTGATGGAAATTATGGCTTTGGTCAAACTGATGATAAATTTCCAGCTGATGCTTTTGTGCTAAACCCACCCTATTCAGCAGATGGAAATGGAATGGTTTTTGTACAAAAAGCTCTTGATATGATGCATAAAGGTTATGCTTCTATCATCATCCAAAATTCAGCTGGGAGCGGAAAAGCTAAAGAATACACTAAAAAAATATTACTAAAGCATACCCTTGTAGCCAGTATTAAAATGCCTATAGATATTTTTATTGGAAAATCTAGTGTGCAAACCAATATATATGTTTTTAAAATAAACGAGAAACACAATAAAGATGAAATGGTAAAGTTTATAGACTTTTCAAATGATGGCTACACTAGAACAAATCGTAAAAAAGCAAGTAATAACCTAAAAGATACAGATAGAGCCAAAGAACGATACAAAGAGTTAGTAAACTTGGTGCGTTTTGGTAAAAGTAAACTCAATATTTTTACTGATAAAGAGTATTATGAAGGCAATATCGACCCAACAAATGGTGCAGACTGGAATCAATCAGCACCTATAGATACTAAACCAACACTTGAGGATTTTAAAAAAACTGTAAGTGCCTACTTGTCTTGGGAAGTTTCTAATATTTTAAAAAAGGATAATTTGGGAAAGTAGTTACCCCACTCAACAAGAAATTAGAAAATGTTGAGTGGGGAGAATATAATCTTAAAAAAATATTTGGTAAAGCAACTCGTGGCAAGCGGTTAAAAAGTGATGATAGAATCAAGGGAGATTTACCTTTTGTAACCGCAGGTGAAAAAGATGAAGGTATTTCTGCTTTTATAGGTAATGACATAACGGTTTTTTCTGAAAATACAATTACTATTGATATGTTTGGTTCTGCTAAGTACCGAAACTACAAATATGGTGGAGATGACCATATAGCAGTTATTCATACTGAAGGAATATCAACAAATGCAGTCATTTTTATAACATCTGCTATCCATAGGGTGTCTTATACCGGAGAGTTTCATTATGGAAAAAATTTTTATGCTAAAGATGCAGATGCATTAAATATTTCACTCCCTACAAAAAATGGCAAAATAAATTTTGAATTTATGGATCATTTTATTGCTGAATTAGAAGCGGAACAAATAGCCCAGCTAGAAGCTTATCTATTGGCTAGTGGTTTAAAAAATTATGCTTTAACCGATGAAGAACAACAGGTTTTTGATGATTTTGAGAATGGAAGGTTTCAGTGGGACAATATTTCTTATAAAAATATTTTCAACAAAATTGTTCAAGGTAGAAGGCTTAAAAAAGATGATCAAATTTCAGGAAGTATTCCTTTTGTAATGGCTGGAACAGCAAATACAGGAGTTGTAAATTATATTTCAAATCCTGTGGCAAGCTTTCCTAAAAATTCAATTACAATAGACATTTTTGGCAATACTTTTTATCGAGATTATGATTTTGGGGCTGGAGATGATACAGGCGTTTATTGGGATAATGAAAAAAAATATTCCAAAGAAACTATGCTATTTTTTGCAACATCAATGGAGAAATCCATATCTGGGAAATTTGATTTTGGAAAAAAATTAAGAAGTTCTCAAAGTTTTAATTTCAAAATGAAACTACCAACACAAAACCAACAACTAAATTCTGCAATAATGGAAACCTTTATTTCTGCTATTCAAAAACTAGTTATAAAAGATGTTGTTTTGTATACCAATAAAAAACTAGGTGTATAATCATAAATTTAACAATAAAAGACGAGTTAACAGAACTTTTTGGTGTGGACTGGTGAATTTCAGGCCATTTGTCATTTTATAATTCAGCCAATGAATTTTTCTATCTTTCATCATATTTGAGATCATTTTTTCAATACATCAATCTTCTCACTGCCATTCTTTTTACCAACCTTCTCATTTTACAGTTACACCTTCATATTCAAAAAAGATTTCCTCTCATTGGATAATCTTTCAATATATGAAGTAACTCTATTTATCTCTTTACCAACAGCCTCTAACCAATGAACTTTTCCATCAGTTTTTATATCCATTCTAAGGATTTCAAACATCATTTTTTCATTTTGATCTAAGTATTCTCTCAAATATTTTGATTTTTGTAATAATTCATCAAATAATATGTACTCTTCCATTTCTTCCATTATCCTTCCCCTCTGATGATTTTTTTCTGTTCTGAATCCCTTATCATATCGGAAATCATAGTTTTCAATACATCGATCTTATCAGCATCATTTTTTCTGCTGACCTTACCATCAGTCTCAAATCTCTGAATAACATTGAACATCAGTGACAGCATATCTCTCAGTGAATCCTTCCCTTCCTTCAATTGATTATTTCGTCT
>Ga0105351_1001035_pt1 | contig 12887 bp, 13 predicted proteins | sample EN4Hudsemesocosm_FD_83662 | JGI IMG/M metagenome (GOLD analysis project Ga0105351, IMG submission 83662) | Methane-oxidizing microbial communities from mesocosms in the Hudson Canyon - EN4B Hudson Canyon | ecosystem: Environmental > Aquatic > Marine > Cold seeps | place: Hudson Canyon... | reverse complement strand
TGCTGGATCGAGTTTTATTCATTATTTTGGCGACCAAGGATTGCAGGCTAATAGTGATCTAGAATCAGTAAAGGTGATTCCTTTAGCTATTAATCCTGAAGGTTCGGCAATGAGCATAATGTTGGCAAAATCATGATGAGATCATTATCGTTAAACTTTTCAGATCATAAGCAGCGTAAACGACAGCAGTCTAATTTGATTGTGCTAGTACTGTTTGTAATCATATTTATTGCATTATTTGTAGAGCAAGCACGTATTGAACAAGAGATCGTTGATATTGAAGAGAGTATTGCACGAGCTCAAGGTCGTAAAACTGTAAAACAAGCAAAACCATCAGAGCAAGACTTCCGTAAAATGAATATAGCGACTGCGGTACAGCAAAAATTAAACTTTCCTTGGCATGAACTGCTTGCTGCTATTGAAGAGGTTAAGCAGCAAACAGAGCATATTAGTTTGATGGCGATTCAACCTAATCCCGCTAAGGGAGAGGTTATTATTCATGCTGAAGCCCCAGAGCTGAAAACGATGTTGGACTTTATTTCATTATTAGAAAAACAAACTGTGTTGAAAGATGTATTGCTAATAAATCAACATCGCTTAGATGATTCTAACGATCATGACTTGGCATTTACCCTAAAAATGGGGTGGGTGATTTAATGCGTCAATTACATTGGTATCTTGCTAGATTAAGCGATAAAGTCGGGCTTGTTGCTGGACTTGCTTGCTTATTATTGCTGGTGATAGTTTTCTATGCCTTTTATTTACTCATTCCTGCTCAGCAGAAATTACAGGATTTAGAATTGCAGTTAGAAACTATGCCGCCTGCACAGCATGTTATTTATGCTTATGAATCTCCTAGTGAGCAGTTCTTCTCTGAGATTCCACATATAGATGATGTTACAGCACGTATTGAAACGATGTTTAATGTGGCCAAAGAACAGGGTATTGTTATCAATGAAGTTGTGTATAAAGATGAGCAAAGACCTGGGGAAGATATCGTTCATTATACGATGAATTTTTCAATATCTGAGTCTTATCCTGTCACTAAAAAGTTCATAGTAAATACCTTAGCAGAGTTACCTTATTTGGCTTTAGAACAATTAACTTTTGAGCGTGATGAAACCAATAAAAATAAAATTTCTACTCATGTTCAATTTGCTTTGTATTTGGTGCGTTAAGTGGTGAATGAAACTTTAAAACGTTGGTTAGTCTTAGGTGGCTTATTATTACTGACCATATGGTTAGTTTTAAATGCACCTGTATCTGAAAATGATAGTGAGGTGGTAGCCGTTAATCCTAGTCGTTCATCAAAGCTTGCTGCTATGGTTAGTCCAAAAGTGATGCCTGAGAATATTGGGGATGAATTAGCACTTAAACATCGTATAAAGAATGATGAAAAGATAGTTGATATCTTTGGCACACAGCAGAAAGTTATTATTGTAAATACTCAGCCAGTTATTAAAGTCAAACCTCAGATTAAGCTCACTGCCCCTCGCTTACCATTCAAATATATCGGTAAATTAGTAGAAAATAATGTAACAAAGTTATTTTTGATGGAAGGAGAAGCATTACACATCGTAAGCGAAGGCGATCGAGTAGGTAGTAATTATCAGTTAAATAAAGTGGAAGATAAGCAGATCAGTTTGCTTTATTTACCATTAAAGATCACTCAGACGATGAGTATAGGAAAGGCACTTTGAATAAAAAAAATCTAGAGTCGACAAGCGTTATGAATCAAACATTATTTCGTATCTTTATCATTAGCCTTGTTTTAGGTCTATCTGCGTGTAATACGACAGAGTTTTTTACAAAAAAAGATAATGCTGATGGTAGTAATACCCCGACTGTTTCTGAGCAGATCGATGAAATTACGCAACAAAGAAGAGAGGTTCAATCTCTAATTATTGAAGGTGACTCTGCGTTAACAAATAATGACTTTATTTTGGCTCAGAAGAGCTATGAGCAAGTTTTAACAATAGATTCGCAGAATTTACGTGCTAAAGAAGGTCTTCGTCGAGCAGCCATATTTGCAGAACATACAGCCTCAGTTGAACACGCTAAAATAATAATGGGTAAGACAGATGAGGGTGATAGAAAGGCGGCAGAAATACTAAGAAGCGTTTTGGTAGAAGACCCAGATAATATACAGGCAGGTATTTTATACAAAGCAATCATTGATCATGCAGATGCAAAGCGTATTGAGGGGATGAATAAAAAGCTTAAATATGACAACCAAGTTTCTTTAGAGTTTAGAGATACACAATTAAAAGTTATCATTGAGGCATTAGCTAAGGGGACTGGGGTTAATTTTATACTGGATAAAGATGTTAAAAGTAATTTAAAAGCCTCTCTATTTATTCGAGATGTCTCACTTGATGAAGCTATTGATATGTTGGTGCAATCAAACCAACTAAAGAAAAAAGTTTTATCTGAAAATTCTGTTGTAATTTATCCTGATACGGCTTTAAAAGTACGTCAATATCAAGACTTGATAATTCGTAGTTTTTTCTTGGAATATGCGGATCCTGTTACTCTTAGTAAACTTTTGACTTCCATGCTGAGTATAAGAAATATTCAAACCGATGAACGCTTACCTATGATTATGATTAAAGATGTACCTGAAGTGATGGTATTGGCAGAAAAGTTAATTAAATCTCAAGATATTGCAGAGCCAGAGGTGATGTTGGAAATGAATATTCTTGAGGTAAGGCGTAGTGCTATTACTGATAAAGGTGTGACATGGCCTACCCAGTTAACAGTATTATCAGATAATGGTTTAACATTAGCAGCGCTGAAGGATGTTGGATCTGAAAATTTAGGGGTCAGTCCTACCCCATCACTTGTTTTTGATGGTAAAGATACTAATGCAAATTTGCTAGCCAATCCTCGCATTAGAGTTAAAAATAAAGAAAAGGCAAATATTCATATTGGTGATCGTGTTCCGATTATTACATCGAATGTCTCTTCAAATGGCGTTATTTCAGATAATGTTCAATATATTGATACTGGTTTAAAACTTGATGTTGAACCTAATATTAGTATGGCTGGTGATGTTGATATTAAATTGACCCTTGATGTAAGTTCAATTGTTGGGACGCCAGTTGCGGGTGAGCCACCTCAGATTGGCTCCCGAAGAACTTCTACACAATTACGCTTAAAAGATGGTGAAACACAGGTGTTAGCGGGGCTAATTAGTGATGAAGATCGTAAAACAGTTAATAAAATACCAGGCTTGGGTGACTTACCAGTGATAGGTCGTTTATTTTCAAAACACTTCGATGAGAAAGTAAAAACTGAATTAATTCTTACGATCACCCCACATATTATTAGACCAAGAAAATCACCTGATGCTGACTTAGCTGACTATTGGATAGGCACCGAACTTCAAGTAGGTAGGGGGATGACGGGAACTAAGAAACGAACACGAGAAGAAATTTCTAAATTATTTAGAGCAGGCGTTGCTCCGGGTTCGGCAAATCAACCAGCAGCAGCCCCAAAACAAGAATCAGCTCCTCAAGGTTTAAATATTCAATTACCACCGGGTTTAACATCGTCTTTTTAGATGGTTCTTCCTTTGGGATATTCACGAAAGTTTGAGTTACGCATGAATGGCAATATAAAATGTATAGCTGGATTCTCTTATATAGAGATGCTCTTCACAGTTGCAATTTTAGCCTTACTGGCAACCGCTGCAGTGCCTTACTCAGAATTGATCGTTACTCGCCAAAAAGAAGCTGATCTTAAACGTGGATTGCGTGAGATTAGAACGGCAATTGATGCATATAAAAAATCAGCAGATGATGGTCGGATTACCAAGTTAATCGATGAGTCGGGTTATCCACATAGCTTGGAAGAGCTAGTAATGGGCATAGAAGATATTAAGGATCCTCAAAAAAGAAAAATATATTTTCTACGTCGATTACCTAGAGATCCAACGTTCTCTGACCAAGATGAATTAGCTTCTTTATCGTGGGGGAAACGTAGTTATGATAGTGATTATGAGTTTCCACAAGAGGGTGTAGATGTATTTGACATCTATTCTTTGAGTCAACAGGAAGGATTAAATGGTGTTCCGTATAATCAGTGGTAAATTTAAAGGTTTTACCTTTGTTGAAGTGATGGTGGTATTAGCTATTGTTGCATTATTGCTTACCATCGCTTTGCCACGATATTTTTCAGGTTTAGAGCGGGCAAAAGAAGCCATTCTTCACCAAGATCTAATGACAATGCGTGATGCAATCGATCATTACCATACTGATAAAGGAAGCTATCCTTATTCATTGGAAGCCTTGGTTCAAGAGAAGTATTTAAGAAGTATTCCTGTTGACCCAATAACCGAACTCGCAGACACATGGATAAGCGTACCATTACCTGATTACTCTATTGGTGTTTATGATATTAAGAGTGGTGCTGAAGGTGTCGCTATTGATGGCTCTGCATATATTGACTGGTAATGAAGATAAGAAACTCGGGTTTTGCTTATATTGCACTATTAGCATCTTTGACTGTATTGATGTTAGTCCTGACTTCGGCATCAGAAAGCTTATACTTAAAATCTAAACGTGAACGGGAGCTACAACTCTTTTTTGTAGGTGAACAGTTCCGAAATGCTATAGGTAATTATTATGAGAGCTCTCCCCAAAGCGCTAAACAATTCCCCAAAAGTCTCGATGTTTTATTAAAAGATAATCGATCGATTAATCCCGCTCGACATCTTCGACGTATATACGAAGATCCAATATCTCGAAAGAAGGACTGGGGGCTAGTCAAAAATGAACAACAGGGTATTGTTGGCGTGTATAGTTTGACTACGGAACCTATATTGATAACTAACTTTGATTACAAAAAGGTTACCGTTGATATAGAGCAAGGAATGCTGGTTTATTCAGACTTGAAATTTATCTATACCCCTGAAAAAAAATAACAATTTCCCAAGCCGAATTAGACTATTCACATAGTGTATAATTTGGACTTTAAAGATTATTGGAATTCGTTACATATGTGTGGGATCGTTGGTGGTATTGCTGAAAGAAGTGTGACCCCTATTTTGCTGGAAGGCTTAAGAAGGCTCGAGTATCGAGGTTATGATTCTTCGGGTATCGCATTGTTAGATTCTGATAATTCTCTTCAACGTGTTCGCTCACTAGGAAAAATAAAGCAGCTTGAACATAAAATTGAACAAGATACGGAAGACTTTTCAGGTCGAGTTGGTATTGCTCATACTCGCTGGGCAACACATGGTATTCCATCAGAAAATAATGCTCACCCCCATATTTGTAATAATAAAGTAGCCGTTGTTCATAACGGGATTATTGAAAACTACCAAGCATTAAAACAATTACAGCTTAAAGCGGGTTATCGATTTACATCTGAAACAGATACAGAAGTAGTCGCGCACTCAATTCATCAGCAGTTAGAGTCTACAGATGATTTGCTTTTGGCTGTATCACAAGCATTAAATGAATTTGAAGGTGCTTATGCCTTAGGTGTTATTGCAATCAATGATCCAAATACATTGATTGCTGCTAGAAAAGGGAGTCCCTTGGTTATAGGCGTTGGTATTGGAGAGTATTTCATAGCCTCAGATGTGTCCGCCTTATTACCTGTAACTCAGAATTTCATATTTCTTGAAGAAGGCGATATAGCAAAACTGACCTTAAGTTCAGTAGAGATAATTGATAAGAATGGTAAAAATGTAGAACGTGAAATAAAGCAGTCTAATTTAAATGTTACAGCAGTTGAATTGGGTGAGCATCGTCATTATATGCATAAAGAAATCTTTGAGCAGCCTCAAGCTGTTATTGATACTTTAGAAGGCCGAATTAGTTCAAACAAGGTGTTGGTTTCTAGTTTTGGGCCTCAAGCTGAACCGATCTTTGAGAGTATCGAACAAATTCACATTCTTGCATGTGGTACAAGTTATCACGCGGGACTCGTAGCTAAATATTGGTCTGAAGACATTATTGGCTTGCCTTGTCAGATTGACGTTGCCAGTGAATACCGCTATCGAAACCCAGTAATTCAAAATAATACATTATTTGTTGCAGTCAGTCAGTCTGGTGAAACTGCGGATACTTTAGCTGCATTGCAACAAATCAACAGTAAAAATAGTGAAATGAATACACCAACACTATCCATTTGTAATGTTGCTGAGAGTAGCCTAACGAGAGAGTCTGACTTGTGCTATTTGACTCATGCAGGGCCTGAGATTGGCGTTGCATCTACGAAAGCATTTACAACCCAACTTGTGGCCTTAGCCTTACTAATTACATGTATTGGTAAAGTGAAAAAACGAATTACTAAAGAGCGTGAAGGCCTTATTGTTAAAGGCTTACAGAAGTTACCTAACTTGATCCGTAGCGCGCTGATACATGAAGAAAATATTAAAGAAATTGCTCAATTATTTGCCGACAAACAGCATGCGCTTTTCTTGGGACGGGGCACTATGTATCCTATAGCCTTAGAAGGTGCTCTTAAGTTAAAAGAAATCAGTTATATTCATGCTGAAGCTTATCCTGCAGGAGAGCTTAAACATGGTCCACTGGCATTAATCGATGAAAATATGCCTGTTGTTGCGATAGCGCCGTTAGATGACCTATTAGAAAAACTTAAATCTAACTTACAAGAAGTAAAAGCACGTGGTGGGCAGATGATTGTGTTTGAAGATGAGCAATCTGATATCAGTTCAGAAGATGGATTTAATGTTATCAAAGCGACGACGAATGTTGGTCGGATTACAGCACCTATTACGTTTAACATCCTTCTACAACTACTTAGCTATCACGTAGCATTGATCAAAGGGACTGATGTAGATCAGCCTAGAAACTTAGCTAAATCTGTGACGGTGGAATAATGTTTATAAGTGTTATTGATTCTACATCTACTTTCACCTTTGGAATTGGTGAATTGATGGAATATAGTCCGATGAACTTATTGTTTTGTTTTTTAATAAATTCTAAAAGAAATGAGACCTGCGCTTAGGAAAGGTATCCTTGTTGCTATTATACGTGGACTGGGAGCATTGATTATGCTACTTGGGACATTTATAGTTGCAAAGTTATTGGGTGCCAATGATTTTGGTGTTTTTTCATTAGGACTAACCGTAATAACAATCATGTCGACAGTGTCGAGATTTGGTTTAGATTTTGTTGTACTTAAGAATGTAGCTATTAATCATGAAGCTAACCCAAAAGTTTCTCAAGGATATTACCTGTCTTCAATTACTTTCCTAACTTTTATAGGATTAGTTTTAACAATATTGTTCATTATATTTTCAGATATAATAGCAAATCATATTTTTAGTGAGCCATCATTAGGTAAGGTCTTACGGATACTAGCTATTAGTATAGTTCCTATTTCAGTTGTTTATGTGACGGCAGAATATTTAAAAGCAATTGGAAAGCAATCTATATCATCAGTATTTCAGGGCTTAATGGTTCCATTGATTTTTTTGATGTTATGTATAGTTATATTTTTCGAGAATAAAGTCGCATTAGACAATATAGCATTTAGTTACACAGTATCGACTATCGCTACAGGAATAATGGTTTATTTTGTTTGGAAAAAATCTAAAATTAATTTAAAGTCAGAGACTTTTCATTGGAAACAATTAGCTATTAATGGTTGGCCTTTTTTTGTGGTTGGTTCGAGTGCTTTATTAATGAGCTGGACAGATATTCTCGTTCTAGGGATTTTTTCTACATCTGAAAGTGTTGGAGTTTATTCATTAGCAGCAAAGATTGTGCTTGCCATCAATTTTATATTGATCATAGTAAACTCTATAAATGCGCCTAGGTTTGCAAAATTATATTCTGAAGGCAAAATAGATGAAATAAAGTTGATCGTCAGGAAAACATCGTATGTATTGATTTTTTTCTCTATCATAATTGGATTGGTAATAAGTTTATACTCTGAATGGATTATTGGTTCGTTTGGCGATGATTATTCGTTAGGAAGTATCATCCTTATCATTTTGGTGATAGGGCAGGTTATTAATGTCTCCTGTGGGTCTGTTTCTGTACTGCTTGCTGTAACTAATCATGAAAAAAAATTAAGTCATATTTTTATGATTACAGCATTAATAAATTTGACTATTAGTGTTAGCTTGGTTAACACCTTTGGTGTGATAGGTGTTGCTATAGCTACATTACTATGTCAGATTATATGGAATGTGTGGAGCATGGTTGAAGTACGAAATAAACTAGGTTTTTGGACCATTAGTTTTTCTAATTAAGTAGTTAACATTAGTTATTATCTAGGGTGTTTTAAATATTTTCGATATTTTACGAAAAAAAGAAAGTGTGTTTACAAAATTGGGTTAATTAATCTTTAGTGGTTCTATTTGAATGAATATTTCACCAAACCTTTACATTATAGGTGCTGCCAAGTCTGGTACTACTGCACTATCAAATTTATTATCAGCATCATCAGATATTTTTGTTCCTTCAGTGAAGGAGCCTCATTTCCATGTCTGGGAGCAAGTTATAGGTAAAATTCCTTATGTTGTTAATAATATAAGTGAATATGAGAAATTATATAAAGATGATAAAGCATCAATTTGTAGGTATAGAGTTGACGCAAGTGTTTTATATTTACCTCATTACAAAGTGTTTTGTAAAAATGTAAAAGCTTATAATTCAAATAATGTCAAAATCATTATAATTCTCCGAGATCCCTTAGAAAGAGCTATTTCTGCATATAAACATTCTCTTAGGTTTGATCCTGATGAACGTGATTCCTTTGATGCTGCTGTTTTGAATGATTCTGCTCGTCGTTCAGGGAACCCAATGCTTTGTTATCAGTGGTTGAGTGATTATTATGAACAAGTGAAAATGATCAAAGAGAATTTTGATGATGTTTTAATTATTAGATCATCTGATCTGAGAAGTACGCCTGAAAAGACAATAAAAAATATATGTCAATTTTTAGCTATAGAGAATTTTGAAATAAACTCACTTGATCAACAGGAATCAAATTCTGAAAGTTTCTCTTGGAAAAATGGTTTTGTCGGTGTTTTACTTAATAAGCTTTTTCCAAGTCGCTACAGGTATGTGATTAGAGAGAACTTTCCTCGGTGTTATCATATAATCAAGTTTGTGACGCTTAAAATGTTTTCGAGTAAAGAAAAGAAAAATATTGAGATAGGTGAAGAAGTAAGAAATATATTTCTAGAAAAAAAAAGGTTAATTGAAGATTACCTTGGTTATAGAATTTCATAGGATTAGAGGCGATAATTGGAAGGGCTAAGAAAAATCTTAGCAGTCAATTTTAGTTCGATAGTAATAATTAAGGTTAAGAGTATGAGTTTTGATAAAAAGACATTGCTGATTACAGGTGGTACAGGCTCATTTGGTAATGCTGTATTGAACCAGTTTTTAGACTCTGCTCTAAAAGAAATCCGTATTTTCTCGCGAGATGAGAAAAAACAAGATGATATGCGAAAGAAGTATAACAACCCCAAGTTGAAGTTTTATATTGGAGATGTACGAGACTATCAAAGTATTTTGAATGCTACTCGTGGTGTGGATTATATTTTTCATGCAGCGGCACTAAAACAAGTTCCTTCTTGTGAATTTCATCCAATGGAAGCGGTTAAAACAAATGTGTTAGGTACTGAGAACGTACTTGAAGCAGCGATACAGAATGAAGTGAGTCGAGTGGTATGTTTAAGTACTGATAAAGCTGTTTACCCAATAAATGCGATGGGTATATCTAAAGCGATGATGGAAAAAGTCATGGTGGCTAAATCTCGTAATGTCGATGAATCTAAGACGGTTATCTGTGGAACACGTTATGGCAATGTGATGGCCTCCAGAGGGTCTGTTATTCCATTATTTATTGACCAAATTCGTACAGGTGAGGCTTTAACCTTAACCGATCCTCATATGACTCGTTTTATGATGACATTAGCTGATGCCGTGGATTTAGTTTTATATGCATTTGAACATGGTAATAATGGGGACATTTTTGTACAAAAAGCACCTGCAGCTACAGTGAAAACATTAGCTGATTCCTTAGTAGAGCTGATGGATAAACCAAAACATCCGATTAATATTATTGGTACACGACATGGTGAGAAGTTGTATGAAGCATTGCTAAGCCGTGAAGAAATGGCTTGTGCTGAAGACCGAGGTGATTATTTCCGAGTTCCACCTGATTTACGTGATTTAAATTATGCGAAGTTTGTGGAGGAAGGTGAAGAGAAAATATCTCAAATGGAAGACTATAATTCACATAATACTGAGCAGTTAGATGTTGATGGTATGAAAATATTATTGCTTAAGCTTGGGTTTATGCAAGCCATTATTGATGGCCAATCTATTGCCGCAGAAGAATAAAGTGAAGGTTTTAATTACTGGTTCAAATGGCTTCTTAGCTAAAAACTTGAGAGTACATTTATCTGAACGTACAGATGTCGAAGTTATATGTTTTACTCGTAAACAGTCCGCGGAACAACTAATTTCTCTACTTGATGGCGTAGATTTTATTTTTCACTTGGCGGGTGTTAATCGACCTGAAAATGTTGAAGAGTTTGAGCAAGGAAATGTGGATTTAACGAGAAGTTTATGTTCAGCTATAGAAGAATCAGCAAGGCCCATCCCATTAATTTATAGTTCTTCTATTCAGGCCGAGTTAGATAATCCTTATGGTAATAGTAAGCGTGAAGCGGAAGATGTGTTGCTTCAACTATTTAAAAATACGGACTCCCCTGTTTATATTTCCAGACTAGCAAATGTGTTTGGTAAGTGGTGTAAACCTAACTATAATTCAGCTGTTGCTACCTTTTGTCATAATATTTCACAAGGTTTGTCTGTACAGATTAATGATCCTTCATCACTAATTCGATTAGTGTATGTGGATGATGTGGTTCATCGTTTTATATCGATTATGGATGAAGCTGTAGTTGACCAACATTATTTCACTATTGAGCCTCAATATGAGATTACAGTAGGTACATTAGTTAATAAGTTAAATAGCTTTAAAGAAAGTCGAGAGTCATTAATTGTTGAACACGTAGGCACAGGGTTAAATCGCGCATTATATTCAACATATTTGAGTTATTTAAAGCCTGAACAGTTTGCTTATGATCTCGTTAAGCATGAAGATCCTCGTGGTGTATTTTCAGAAATGCTCAAAACTAAAAGTAGTGGGCAAGTGTCTTATTTTACTGCCCATCCTAGTATTACGCGTGGTGGACATTATCATCATACAAAAAACGAGAAGTTTTTAGTGGTGAAAGGTGAGGCGTTATTTAAGTTCCGTCATGTCATCACAGATGAGTTTTATGAGTTAAAAGTATCTGGAGTGAAGCCTCGAGTAGTTGAGACGGTTCCAGGATGGACACACGACATTACTAATGTGGGCAATGATGAGATGATTGTAATGCTTTGGGCTAATGAAGTGTTTGATAAAAATGCCCCTGATACTTATGCTAAACCACTGTAAGGATTGATAATGAAGAAATTAAAAGTTGTTACGGTTGTTGGCACACGACCTGAAATCATTCGGCTATCAAGGGTCATTACTAAGCTGGACGAGTTTTGCGAGCATGTTCTAGTACATACAGGGCAGAACTATGATTATGAATTGAACGAGATATTCTTTGATGATTTATCTATTCGTAAACCAGACCACTTTCTAAATGCAGCTGGTGGAACAGGTGCCGAGACAATTGGTAATGTGATCATCGCTGTAGATAAAGTTTTAGATGAGGTAAAACCTGATGCAGTACTAGCATTGGGTGATACGAATAGTTGTATGGCTTTGTTACCTGCTAAGCGACGTAAGATTCCTACTTTCCATATGGAAGCGGGAAATCGTTGTTTTGATCAGCGTGTACCTGAAGAAATAAACCGTCGTATCGTTGACCATATGGCAGACATTAATTTAACGTATAGCAGTATTGCACGGGATTATCTGTTAAGTGAAGGACTGCCAGCAGATATGGTTATTAAGACTGGTAGTCCGATGTATGAGGTGCTGAATGAATATCGTGATGGAATTGAATCATCCAATATCTTGGAAACCCTATCACTTGAAGAACAGAAGTTTTTTGTAGTCAGTGTGCACCGAGAAGAAAATGTAGATTCAGATAAGAACTTTTTGGAATTAGTCGAATCATTGAACACAATAGCTGAAACGTATCAATTACCTGTTATTATTTCTACTCACCCAAGAACACAAAAACGAGTAGATGCTTTAGGCGTTTCATTTAACCCTTTAATACGCTTACTCAAACCATTAGGTTTCAAAGACTATAATAAATTGCAAATTTCGGCTAAAGCCGTTCTGTCAGATAGTGGAACGATTAGTGAAGAGTCTTCAATTATGAACTTTCCTGCACTGAATATACGTCAAGCACATGAACGACCAGAAGCGATGGAAGAAGCATCGGTTATGATGGTTGGTCTGGGTGTTGAGCGAATTATGCAGGCATTAGAAATTATTAATGAACAAGTAAGAGATGAGCAACGAATATTAAGGCAAGTAGAAGATTACTCAATGCCAAATGTCTCAGATAAAATTATTCGAATTATTCACAGCTATACGGATTATGTAAATCGTGTGGTATGGAAGAAATATTAATCCATGCGAATTCTTGTTATTACTCAATATTTTTGGCCTGAAAATTTTCGAATTAATGATTTAACTTCTGAGTTAGTCAAACGAGGTCATGAAGTAACTGTTTTAACAGGGAAGCCTAACTATCCTGAAGGTGACGTTTTTCCAGAATTTAAAGATGATTCTAATCATTTTTCTGACTATCAGGGTGTTGAAGTTGTTCGAGTTCCAATGATGACTCGAGGCCAAGGAAGTTTAATTAAATTACTGATGAACTATCTGAGTTATGCCGCTTCAGCATCAACATTGGGAGCCTTTAAGCTTAG
>Ga0105351_1001032_pt1 | contig 12901 bp, 11 predicted proteins | sample EN4Hudsemesocosm_FD_83662 | JGI IMG/M metagenome (GOLD analysis project Ga0105351, IMG submission 83662) | Methane-oxidizing microbial communities from mesocosms in the Hudson Canyon - EN4B Hudson Canyon | ecosystem: Environmental > Aquatic > Marine > Cold seeps | place: Hudson Canyon... | reverse complement strand
TGATAGAATCGCTAAATACAACAGACTTCTTGAAATTGGTACTGAAATTGGTTATTCTGAGTATCTTGGAAAAGAACCTTTTTCAAAATAACTATATACCCAAAAATAAAATTATCAGGTGTAACAACAACTTTGTTATTACACCTTTTAATTAACTACTCTCCTCAATAATGTCAAAACTCTCATCTTTCATAAACAAAATATTTGTAATCAAAACTAACTTTTTGCAAATGTGATACGTCGTTGAACTATCTGAGATTAAAGATGAAGCCATTTTTGCATTGATTTTATTTTCTCTAATAAGAGAATCGATTCTCCCATTTGTAATAATATCCAACGTTTTAATTCTTTTATTAATTTTATTAATTTTAATGTTTTTCTTTTCTTCACTGAATTTTTCATTATCCAATAAATCAATCTCTTTTAAACTGTTTGCTAACTCCATTCTTAAAATATTGTACTCAGATTTTATAAATGGATTTTTGGAATTTAGATATGTTAAAATATTTTTTTGCAACTTCTTAACCTCTTTTACTCCATTAACAATCTCCTTGGCTGCAATTTTTAGTTTAAATACTTTGTATACATCATCTTTTTCCATATACTTTTGAGAAGCTGAAGCAAAGGTCATGATCTCATTGTATAACTGTTTCATGTTTTTATTGTAGATATTATCAAGAACAATTACATCATTTGATTTTTTAATTGTTTTTTTAAGGTTTTTGTTTGAAAAAACATCTGTTCTGTGTAATGAAATTGTATGTAATATAATTTTTTGAGAATTTCCATATAAATGTAAAAGCTCATTTTCTAGAGCTTTTATGGAGACAACGGGAACATCAATTAACTCTTTAGAAATAAATTTTGGTTTGTAGTTTGCTTTGTATTTATCTTTGATAACGTATTGGCTTAATTTTTCCATGGATGTAATAAATGGTGTCATTATAATAATACCTGCTAAATTAAACACTGTATGAAATATTGATAATTTAATGATATAGTTGTTTTCTAATACACCAAAGTAATTTGATATCACCTCAATCATTTGGGTTAAATGAGAAAGAAATATTAAGGCAAAAAATGCTGTCACACAATTAAAAATCAAATGAACTAAAGCTAAACGTTTTCCATTTTCATTAGAAGTAAGTGAAGCTAATACTGCTGTAAATGGTGTTCCTACGTTTACCCCAATAGTTAAGGCAATTGCATTTTCATAGGTAATTTGGTTTAATGCAAGTGCTGTGATAACTAAAGCCATTGTTGCACCACTTGATTGCATAACAACAGTAGCAATTGCACCAACAAGAGCAAAAACAATAAACCCTAGATACCCTTGCATTGCATATTGAGATAAGTTTATTGTTCCTTGAAGTGTTTCAAATCCATCTTTCATATAAAAAATAGCTAAAAAAACAAATCCCAAACCAAGTAATACATTTCCAATGGCCTCATATGTTCTGGATTTTAAAAATGTAGAAATCACACCAAAAATAATCATAGGCATAGCATAAGAGGAAATACTTAATTTTAAACCAAAAAAAGAAACCAGCCATGCAGTAGTAGTTGAACCTAGATTTGCACCAAATATTACCCCAATAGCTTGAGGTAAGGTTATAATCTTAATAGATAAAAATGAAATAATTATTATAGATATAAGAGAGGAACTTTGTACTAACGTAGTACTAAAGAACCCCATAAACATTGATTTTGGTAAACTGTTTGTAAATTTTTCTAAAAATTTTTCTAAAGAGTTTCCAGAAAATAGTTTAAAACCATCTTCCATAAACTTCATACCAATAATAAAAATTGCAATTCCAGCAAAAATAGTTTTTAAGTTTTCATCAGCCAATAAAAGATAAGCCAAAGCTATTACCACTAAAGGGAAAACTACTAATTTAAATCTGGAATAATCAAATAATTTTTTAAAAAATATCATATTAGTCCTTATTTAAAATACAGATTTAGATAAAGTTATATACTTACCTAATTACGTTTTATAAAGAGTCAAGCCAGTTTTTAATTTCTAGTATACGATAAACCTCATCGTTATAAAATGCATCTATATTTTTTTCAATTTTGTCTTTTACGTAAGTTACTTCTTTTTCATAGTCCTGCGTATTTTTAAAATATTCACTTTTATACAACATATCTTTTAATCTTTCATATGTTGAAAACATCTGATTATTATCAAATTCAGGATGATATTGCACCCCAATAAAAGTACCACCTTTATATCTTATTTCTAAAGCTTGCACAGGACAGAAACTATTGGATGCTAAAAGTGTACTATTAGCAGGAATTTGTTCAATGTAATCTTTATGTACACAAAAAGAAGAAATAGGAGTTTTTTTGTTCTTAAACAAAAAATGTTTTTCTCCTTCAGGAGTCAAATCAAGATTTTTCATAATTCCTATTTCATAACCTTTTTTTGAGCTTGATACTTTTCCACCTGCTGTTTTAACAGCAACTTGTAATCCCCAACACGAGCCATAAATTGGCGTTTTTGATTCGAAACATAACGCACATAATTTAATTTGAGGGTCAACATATTCTGGTGTTTCATTTACACTTAAACTTGACCCCGTCCATAAAATTCCATCATAACTTTGTAATTGTTCAATGCTAGGCATGATAAAGTCTTCATGGGTTGGATACATTGCATCAATTTCATATTCTCCACATTTATTAATAGCCTTAGTAAAAAGGGGAACATACGTTAGTCCTTTAAACTTTTCAATATTTAAATTACCAGTAGTATTATTCCCATCTACTATTAATACCTTTTTCATTAGACCTCTTTTAATAACTCAAAGTTTCCACTGTATGCTGCTTGAAATAAAACAGTTAAATCCTTGACCTTTAGTTTTTTTGCATTGGTTGAAGTTGAAGGATCTTTATAGGCTAACTCACCTATTTCATTCGCTCTGTCATTATCAATTTTTGCTTCACTTAGAGTTGATGGTATTCCCAATGTCTTTTGTAAAGAGATAACATATGATATAAAACTATCACAAGATGGGTTATCCATATTTAAAAAGACACACAGTTTTTTCATTTTATCTTCAATCTCACTTTGGTTTTGTTTTAGTGCGTAAGGTAAAATAATTGAATTAGCTAACCCATGTGGAGTATTAAACAAACCACCTAACTGATGAGCAATAGAGTGAACAGAACCTAAGCCTTTTTGAAAAGAAGTTGCACCCATCATGGCTGCAACTAACATATTAGCTCGTGCACTTTCATTATGTCCATTTTCATATGCTAATACTAAGTTATTTTTAATCAAAGCAATAGCTTCAAGTGCAATTCCATCTGCCATAGGATGAAACCCTGGTGCGCAATATGCTTCAATAGCATGTACTAGAGCATCCATTCCTGTCCATGCGGTTATATGTTTTGGTAAATTATACGTTAAATTTGGATCTAAGATTACCAAAGAAGGTAACATTAAAGGATGAAAAATTATCTTTTTTGCATGGGTTAAGCTATGTGTTATAACAGTAGCACGCCCTACTTCAGATCCTGTTCCTGAAGTTGTTGGTATAGCAATGATTGGAGCAATACCATCTAAATTTGCTTTTGTATAATTATCCCCTATATCTTCAAAGTCCCATACACTTAAACTCTGACCCGACATAAAAGCAATCGTTTTCCCAGCATCTAAAGCAGATCCTCCACCAAAAGCTATTACTCCATCACATGCATTATCATTATATACAAGTACTCCATCTTCGACATTTTTGCCACTTGGATTACTTTGAACATCACTAAAAATAGTAAACTTTATATTTTCATTTTTCAAAGGATTTTGTAAATCATTAATAATAGGTAATGTAACCAATGCTTCATCTGTAACTATTAGTGGATTTTTTATATTTAGCTGTTTACAAGCTTTTACGATATCTTTTATTCTTTCATGTCCAAACCATATAGATGTAGGATAGTTCCAGTTTGTTGAGTTTATTTTAGACATATTTTTCCTTTTATAATTTAAAATGAATTGATTTTAATCTTGTAACACTATCATATACATATGCAGATAATGATACACCTCGACCTGTATTTTTTACACCTGTCCAAGCAAGTCCAGGATCTAAATAATCACATCTGTTTAAAAAAACGGTTCCTGTTTCAATTTGCATTGATAATTGTTTTGATTCTTTTATACTTGAAGACCAAATAGAAGCTGTTAATCCATACTCACTATCATCCATTAAGTCTATTGCTTCTTCATCACTTGATACTTTCATTATTCCAATAACAGGACCAAAACTTTCATCTTTCATCACCGACATAGAATGATTAACATCAACTAATACATGGGGTGAGAGATAAGGTGTTCCTTCTTTTGAATTTGGAAAATGGCTCTCATTTACCAATGATTTTGCTCCAAGAGAAAGTGCTTCTTTAATTTGTTCTCGAACATAATTACTGGCACTGGTTTTAACCATTGGCCCTAGGTTCGTATTAGTATCCAAAGGATTACCTAATTTATACCCTTTTGTTATTTCAACAAATTTTGTAACAAAGTCATCATATACATTTTCATGAACATAAATTCTCTCAATGCCACAACACGATTGCCCAGAGTTGAAAAATGCACCATCGACTAAGTTTTCAACTGTATTCTCTAAATTTGCATCAGCTCTAACATAAGCTGGGTCTTTTCCACCTAGTTCTAATCCACAAGGAATGAATTTATCTTTTATTGCTTCTTGTACAGCTAATCCACCTTTTACAGAACCTGTAAAAAATACACCATCCACTCTTTCATCACTTACTAAGTTTGCAGTATTTTCATGGTTTAAGTATAAAATTGAAAACAAACCTTTAGGTAAAGAAGCTTCATCAAATGCATTTTTATATCTCAAAGCTACAAGTGGTGTTTGAGCTGAGTGTTTTAAAATAACTGAATTTCCAGCAAGTAGAGCAGGAACTAATACGTTTACCGAAGTTAAAAAAGGATAATTCCAAGGACTTAATATACAGACATTTCCCAAAGGTAATTTTTCAATATAACGCTCAAACCCATCAATTTCTTCAGGATAATGGTTTTGTAAATTCTTATTTGCAATTTCCATCATATAATCTGCTCTTTGTTTAAAACCTTTTACTTCATAAGGGGTTTGTGTTATTGGCCTACCCATTTGATGTGTTAACTCTTCTGAGATTTCATCTTCTTGTGACACTAAAATATCTATGAATTTTTGTATGTATTTTTTTCTATCCTCTAAAGTAACTTTTTGCCACAACTTTTGTGCAGAAGTTGCCTCTTGCAAAACTTTATCAATATCTTGTTGTGTATGTAATTTTTCTTCAACATAAATGGAATTATCAATTGGACTGATTGTTTTAAATGTACTCATATTCTACTTCCTTCTTACTGTTTATATAATTTCAAAATAACGGTTTAATTGCCAATCTGTTATTGCCTTTAATTGCTCTGCCGCTTCATGTTCTCTGGTTATTGAATAATGTTCTACAAAAACATCTCCAAATATTTCTCTTGCAATTTTCGAGCTGTTTAATCTAGTGGCCGCTCCATCGAGTGTTTTTGGAAAGGAGAACTCTGAATCCATAGTTACCTCATATGCATTGGATGCAATTGAAGCACTGGGTTCAATTTTATTTTTAATTCCCCATAATCCAGTCCCAACAGCAGCTGCAAGAGCGATATAAGGATTTATATCAGCAGCTGTTACTCTGTACTCAACACGTTGAGCTTTGGCACTTCCTGTAATTGCTCTTAAAGCACACGTTCTATTATCAACTCCCCATGTAGCTTGAGTTGGTGCCCAAAAACCAGGAATTAATCTTGTATACGAGTTACAAGTTGGTGCAATCATTGCAAGTATTTCTGGCATTAACTTTTGCTGACCACCTATAAACCATCTCATCTCATCAGAGATTGTATTCTCTTTTGTTTCATCGTAAAAAATTGATTGTCCATTTTTATTACGTGCAGATATATGTAAATGCCCAGATTGACCAGGATAGTCTTTAGACCACTTTGCCATAAATGTAGCCATATGTCCTTTTTGCTGCGCAAGTACTTTGGTAAATGTTTTAAATAATATTGCTTTATCTGCTGTTTTTAATAATTCATCATATACCAATGCTGCTTCTAAAACTCCAGGTCCCGTTTCTGTATGAAGTCCCTCAATTGGCATATCCATTTTTTCACATAAACTCATTAGTTCATGATAAAAATCACTGTGAACTGAATTCCGTAATACGGAGTAACCAAACATTCCTGGAGTGAAATTTTCTAAGTCTTTATAGCCTTTTTCTCTTACACTTTTAGGTGTTTCATTAAACATGAAAAATTCAAACTCCGTTGAAGCATCAAAAAATATACCTTCATTTTCACCTTGTTTTATGATTTTTTTAAGCAAAGACCGAGGACATACTTTTTCATGAACTCCTCCTGTTTGAAAATCAACTAGAAATAAAATAGAATTTTCTTCTAAAGGGAGTTCTCGACATGAAGTAACATCAACTTGTCCAATGGCATCTGGAAATGCTGTATTCCAACCTGTAACTGAGTTTTTGGAATAGAGTTCATCATTACAATCCCATCCAAAAATAACGTCACAAAAACCCAATCCACTTTTTAGTGTTGATATAAACTTTTCTTTGTTAATATACTTGCCTCTTAAAATCCCATCAATATCTGTGGCTGCAACCTTAACTCTTGTAATACCTCTTTGTTCAATTAATGTTATTGCATCATCTACTGTTTGTACATCATTTGCATGTAAATTTTTATCATCACTCATGTTTAATCTCCAAATAGTTTTATTTATTTAACCCTGTAATTACAAAAATAATTTTTTTCTCTCTTTATAAATTATCTAATTACGTTAATATGAATTTATTACAATACTGTTTTTTTTAAAATTTCAATCACCTTAATCTCAACACAACATTATAATGTTATGATGTGGGCATATAATGCATTCTATCATAAAAAAATGAAATTATCTATATTTTATGTACTTAAGTTATAAAAAAAATTCTTTTGAAAAATTAAGATATAGCTCTACAGCACCTATATGGGCATTCTGTTTCATAAAAGTTTCTAAAATATTTGGTAAATGTGACAAATGTGTGAGTTTTCGCTAATTGTTTAAGCAAGAATTAAAATTCTATACGTCAATATTAATCAAACGTAACAATGTTATGATGTGTCATTTAAGTTTTGCTCTTTTGGTTTATTTTGCAGTTCATTGGAAAAATAATTTATACTAATTATTTTATAACTAAATGTAACTAGAATGTAACTCACTTTATGTAGAATAGTTAAATGAAATTTGTGATCAGTCAATATGACAGATGAACCATAAATTGCCAAATTGGTAATTTTAAAATATGGAGAGAGAATATGAAAAAAATGACTTTATTAAAAGCAGGTTTAATTGTATCACTTACAAGTGGAACTTTAATGGCACAAGATACACTGAAAATTTTGACATGGAAAGGCTATGCACCGAAAGCTTTAGTTGAAAAGTTTGAAAAACAAACAGGATTAAAAGTAGAAGTTACGTATTCAAACAATGAAGAAATGATTGCTAAACTTCGTGCGACTAGAGGAGCTGGTTTTGATATAGCACAACCAAGTCAAGATAGAATTTCTTCTGTTCAAAAAAAATACAAAATCTATAAAGCACTTGACTATTCTAAAATAAATGAAGGTGCAATTATTACATCTATGTTAGATGCGGTTAAGAAAAATACAAAAGTAAATAACAACTCTTTTGGTGTTCCATTTAATTATGGTACTTCTGGATTAATCGTAAATAAAAAGATGGCTCCAAATGCTAGTGATTACAGTGATCTACTTAATAAAGCTTACGATGGAAAAATTTCATACAGACTTAAAAGACCAACTTTGCTAGCAGTTGCTTTTGCTAAAGGAACAAACCCTTTTGAAAAGTACTCAGATGCAAGCGCTTATAAAGCATTAATGGAAGGTGTTGCTTCTGATTTAATTAAAGCAAAACCACTTGCTAAAAACTACTATGCAAACGGAGATGCATTACTTGAACTTATGAGAAGTGGAGAAGTTTATGTTTCTATGGGTTGGGACAACGGTGGTTGGAAACTTCATAAAGAAAATCCAGATATTGACTTTGTAGCTCCAAAAAGTGGTGCTTTAGGTTGGATTGATACTTTTGCGATTCCTGCAAAAGCAAAAAATGTTGAAGGTGCTTACAAGTGGATTAACTTTATGTTAGAAGCTAAAAATGCGGCATACTTTACAAACGAAGAAGGTTACGGTACTGCATCTAATGGTGCAAATGAATTTTTAAATAAAGAAATTAAAGCAAACTTTGAGAGATCATACTCTAAAGCTGACTTAGATAATATCAACTGGTACCCACCAGTACCTGCAAAATTAGAAAAAATTGAGGGTAAACTTTTAGACAAAGTAAAAGCTTCTATGTAAAAATACACAGAGGAAACCCCTCTGTGTTTATCTTGTAATACTTATAGTAAGGAAAATAATGGAATATGTTTTAGATGTAAAAAATTTACAAAAGCATTTTGCTGATCACAGCGCAGTAAATGGAATTGATTTGTTAGTTGAAGAGGGGAAGTTTTTTTCAATACTTGGACCTTCAGGCTGCGGAAAAACTACGCTGTTAAGAATGATTGCTGGATTTTTAGAACCAACGAGTGGTTCAATTAAAATTAGAGATGAGGAAATGACAGGAGTTGCACCAAATCACAGACCTGTTAATCTTGTATTCCAAAATCTTGCACTTTTTCCTATGATGAATGTAGAACAGAACATTGCATTTGGATTAAAAAGAAAAAAGCTCTCTCAAAAAGAGATTGATAAAAAAGTGAATGATATATTAGAAAAAGTTCATTTAAAAGGTTATGGTAAAAAAGAAGTATCACAACTTTCTGGTGGCCAAAAACAAAGAATTGCGATTGCAAGATCTTTAGTATTAGAACCATCAATATTGCTTTTAGATGAGCCTTTAGGCGCACTTGATTTAAAACTTCGGGAGACAATGAAAATTGAGCTTAAAAAATTACAAGCTGAATTTGGAACGACTTTTATTTATATTACACATGACCAAAGTGAAGCCTTAGTCATGAGTGATAAAGTAGCAGTTATGAATAATGGACAATTTGAACAAATAGATACTCCTAAAAATTTATATGCAAATCCAAAAACAAGTTTTGTAGCAGGTTTTGTCGGAGAATCAAATATATTCAATGCAAAACTTGATAAAGATGATAATGTGATTTCTGAAGAGGGTTTAAACTTTAAAGTTACTCTAATAGACGAAATAACAAAAAATTGTGAAGTATATATTCGACCCGAATCTATTATTTTAATGCCAGATGATACATTAGAGGGATTAAACCTTTTTCAGCTTACAGTTAAAACAATTTTATTTGATGGTTCAAATACAAAACTTTTAACAACTATAGAAAAAACCAATCATGAAATAATGGTTTCTCTTCCACAAAATAGACAATTTGCACATATTAAAGATGGCGATGTTATACAAGCTGGCGTCCACTTTAATGACTGTAAATGTTATAAGAAGTAAATTATGAAAAGTTATACAAAACTTGGGTTTTATGTTTTTCTAGTTCCCATTTTAATGTGGTTGTTTCTGCTTATAGTGATACCTCAAATTGAACTCTTAATAATGTCTTTAAGATTTGAAAATGATGCAGGAGATATGGTTTGGAGTTTTGAAAACTATAAAGAGTTTTTTGTAAATGAGATTTACTGGTATACCTTTATGAGAACAGCATTATATGCAATTATTGTTACTTTTTTAACATTTATAGTTACATTCCCCATTGCTTTTTATATTACTAAAATTGTAAATAAAAAATACAGTGCATTTTTAATTATTCTCCTGCTTTTACCTTTTTGGGTTAGTGAATTGGTTCGGGTATATGGATGGACTATATTACTTCGAGAAAGTGGCGTTATAAACTACTTTCTACAAAATCTAGGATTAACAACTAGAGGAATAGAAATGTTATACAATGATGCTTCTATGATTATGGGATTAGTTTATACTTCTATGTTATTTATGGTGGTACCTTTAATTTCATCATTAGAAGGAATGGATGACAGTTACATTGAAGCTGCAAGTGATTTAGGTGCTTCACGATTAACAATATTTTTCAAAATAGTTATACCTTATTGTGCATCAGGAATTGTATCTGGTTCTATTGTTGTATTTATGTTAACGTTAGGAAATTACCTTACACCAAACTTAATGGGTGGAAAAAATTCTTTATGGTTTACTGAGCAAATTTATAATGAATTTATTGCAAGTTTAAATTGGAATCAAGGTGCCGCTTTTGGATTCTTACTTTTAATTTTATCTTCTTTAATTATTTGGGCAGGACTTAAAATTAGTAAACAAAATTTAGCGAAGGCATTATCATGATAAGAACCCTACCAAACTCAAAACCATATTCTATTGGGTTTAAAATATATGTTAGTTTATTTTTTGTTTTTTTGTTTGCACCTTTAGCCGTTACTTGTGTATTGGCTTTTAATGATTCAAACTTTCCATCACTTCCTTGGAATGGTTTTTCACTTGATTGGTTTATATCAAATACAAAAGAAAGACTGGGTATTTTTAACGATGAAGACAATCTTAAAAGTATTTGGGTAAGTGTTCAAACTGCTTTCTTTGTTTCCATTAGTGCAGTTGTTGTGGGAACTCTTGGTGCATTTTTATTTGAAAGAGAAAATTTTAAATACAAACAGTTTTTATATTTTCTAGCACTAACTCCTTTAGTAATTCCAGGAGTTATTCTTGGAATTTCTTTATTGTTATCGGTTAATTCTGCTGGAATGTTTTTTGAAGACAACTTCAATTTAGATTTTGAAATTTTACGTCCAAGTTTCTGGTTGGTTGTGGTTGGACAGTTTGCTTTTATCACTACTTTTGTATTACTAGTTGTTAGTGCTAGACTTAAAAAGTTTGATGATTCTTTAGAAGAGGCTGCTTTAAATTTGGGTGCTTCAAAACTTGAAGCAATTAGATTTATCATCCTACCATTTTTAAAACCTGCCATCTTGGGTGCTGGAGCAGTTGCTTTTTTAATGAGTTTTGAAAACTTCAATACTACACTCTTTTTAATAGGATCAGAGACAACTCTTCCTGTGAATTTATATTTACAAGTAAGAGATGGAAGTACGCCTGTTATTAATGCTATTTCATTTTTACTTATTATTGGTACATCAATATTAGCATTATTAAATCTGTTTTTTACAAAGAAAACTAGTTAATGGCTTTTTACGACCATTTAAAAGGCAAACAAGCACTCATAGCTGCACATAGAGGTCACAGAGCCATAAGACCAGAAAATACAATGAGTGCGTTTGAAACGGCATTAGGGGATTGTGATTTTATTGAACTTGATGTTGGGTTCTCAAAAGATGGGGTTGCGGTTATTATTCATGACGATTCTTGTAAAAGAACATCCAATATAGAGCTATTTGAAGAATTTAAAAATAAGTCTAATGTAAATGATTTAACCTATGACGAATTATTACAATTAGATTTTGGCTCGTGGTTTATCAAAGAAGATCCCTTTGAATCTATAAAAAATAATGTTGTCAGTATTGATGAAATCAGGACACAACAAATACCTACTTTAAAACAAGTATTGCAGTTTTGTAAAAAACACGCTCTACTTGTTAATGTTGAAATAAAAGATTTATCTAAAACCCAGTTTCACAAAACAGCAGTACATGATATTATTGAAATAATTTTAAATGAAAAAATAGAAGATCTTGTACTAATTTCATCTTTTAATCATGACTATCTAAAAGAAGCTAAACAAATTGCACCTTATATCCAAAGAGCAGCACTACAAGAAAAAAAACATCCTAAAAATCTTATTAAGTATCTAAAAAAATTGGATGTAGTTGCGTATAATAGTGAGGATGAAATAATTACACAAGAGGTTGTTCAGTCTTTAAAAGAAGCCAATATTTTTGTAAATGTTTATACTGTAAACAGTAAAAAACGAAAAGAAGAACTTTATGATTTAGGAGTTGATGCAATTTTTACGGATTGTTTATAATTGCTTTTTAGTTTATAAACAATACTAATTTGATAAGATTATTTTGTGTTTATACATATCTGCTTTTATAATTACATTAGAATATTCAATAGCTTTACTATTTTTTGCATACGATAATCGATACATTGATAAAAGTGGTGACTTTTCTTCTATGCCAAGTTTTTGAGCTTCAATTGCAGTTGCAGCTTTAGCTTCAACTGTTTCTTCTGCATGATCAAATTCTATGTTATATTCTTCTTTAATAAATGAGTATAGTGATTCTAGGTTTAATTTTTTGTCAATATCTGGAACCATTTCTACATCAAAGTAATTTATCATCAAGGCAAAAGGAATATCATCTAAAAGTTTTGTTCTTCTTATACATAATAGAGTATTACAGGTTAATAAATCTTTTACATAATGATCTCCTTTGATTATTTCAAAGGAGATTGATTTTGTTGTTAATTGGTGATTTTGTTGTGTTAGTCTTTGAGTTAAAGAACCAAGTGAATTTGCATCATAAAGAATTTTCTGTTCTTGTACAAATGTACCACGCCCTTGTTTTTTAATAACGACATTATCTCGTTCTAATTCTTCAATTGCTTTTCTGACTGTAATTCTGCTTACTTTGTATTGCTCTTCTAATTTACCCTCTGCAGGTATAATATCTCCAGCTGAATAATTTGTTTTAATATCTTCTAATATCTTTTCTTTTAACTGTAAATATAAAGGCATACCATTTCTGCTCAACAAGAATTAAGTCCTTATGCTACTCATGATTAATTGTGCAGCGCTTTGAATTTTAGTGTAATCCTTATTCTGGATATCTTTATTTGAT